>Ga0207131_1001_pt1:0-70000 | contig 71736 bp, 64 predicted proteins | sample Alteio_BWMinHeat_13_FD_153557 | JGI IMG/M metagenome (GOLD analysis project Ga0207131, IMG submission 153557) | Enriched cells from forest soil in Barre Woods Harvard Forest LTER site, Petersham, Massachusetts, United States -... | ecosystem: Environmental > Terrestrial > Soil > Temperate...
TTAATTCTAGCCTTATCGTCATTACCTTCTTGATCAATCACTAGACCCCTACCAAATTTACCATGCTTTACGCGGCGGCCAATTAAACTACCTTTATCTTTACCACCACTAGCAGCTAATTTAATAGTCACTGGTGGAGCACTGCTGCTTCGAGCATTATAGCCACTATTATTGCCCCTGGTATTTTCTCTGGCCGTTGCATACCGCTGATCAAACTCATTCCGTTCACGGTTACTAGTATAATTATTGCCGGTATAACTATTCGATGCATAATTGTTGGTTGGCCGCACAACTACACGACGGCGTTCTTCTGTAATTAGCTCTACTGGAATTTCACTAATAAATCTAGAAACCCGACGCGTCTCTTCCCGACCAAACAGCCGTCTAACCTCCGCATGGGTAATAATTAACTTTTTCTTCGCCCGTGTAATACCCACGTAACATAATCTACGTTCTTCCTCTAAAGATTGTGGATCATCTTTAGAAAAGTGATGTGGGAACAACCCTTCCTCCACCCCGCACATAAACACCACATTAAACTCTAAGCCTTTAGCAGAATGCAACGTCATCATTTGCACGCCACCCTTACCATCTTGCCTACTACCTGCGTCTAGTGCCGTAAAGCTTAAAAAAGCAGAAAGCGCAGATATTTCCAATGGGCTACGGCTCGGCTGATATTGCTCATCCGGAATATCTGCTTCCTCAGGCTGAAACTCCAACGCAAAATCTCCCGCAGCATTTACCAACTCTTTTAAGTTTTCAATTCTACTTCTAGCCATTTCACCTGGTTGTGCTTGGAACAACTGTAACAAACCACTGTCTTGGATAATCTTCGAGATAATTTCCGACAAGCTAAGCGTTGGTGCTAACTGGTTCAAGGTATTAATCATGGCCATAAATCCAGCAATGCCACTCGTCGCGCGCCCAGTAATAAAACCATCTTCCATAGCCTGCTGCGCTGCATCCCAATAGGCAACGCTTTGTTCCATCGCTATTTCACGGATTTTTTCTAAACTTTTAGCTCCAATGCCGCGCGGTGGGGTATTAATTGCACGCTCAAAAGCCACGTTGTCATATTTATTTACCACCAGTCGCAGATATGCCAACGCATCCTTAATTTCCGCACGTTCAAAAAAGCGCAAACCACCGTAAATAGAATACTCCATCCCCGCACGCAAGAACGCTTCTTCTAGCACCCGTGATTGCGCATTCGAACGATACAAAATTGCCGCATCTTGCAATAAACCACCATCAGCCCTATATTGCTGCAGCTGTTTTACCACATACAAGGCTTCATCTTCTTCATTTAAAGCCACATATAACGTGATAGGATCACCTTTATCGGTCTCGGTCCACAACGTCTTTTCAAAGCGTCCACCATTGCGCGCAATAACTGCATTCGCAGCAGCCAAGATAGTTCCAGTGGAACGATAATTTTGTTCCAAGCGTAACATCGTAGTTGCCACATAATCTTGTTCAAATTTATAGATATTTTCTACGCACGCCCCACGCCAACCATAGATCGATTGATCATCATCACCCACTACAGTTACCGATGCACCACTGCCAGTCAATAACTTTAACCAGGCATATTGAATTTTATTAGTATCTTGAAACTCATCAACAAAAAAATGTTTAAATTTTTGCTGATAATATGCCCTTAAATTCTCATCATTATTTAATAACTCGTACGATCGCAACAGCAATTCTGAAAAATCTACTAAACCTTCTTGCTGACAGGTTTGTTCATAGGCGCGATATATTTCCAACATCACCTGTTCATGCGGATTGTGCCCTTTATCCAAATGCCGAGATCTTTTACCTTCATCTTTCTTGCGGCTAATAAAATTTTGGACTTGTTTTGGTTCCCAACGCTCTTCATTAATACTAAGCTTTTTTAAAATCCGTTTAATTAATTGCAGTTGATCACCGCCATCCATTACCTGAAATTCTGCTGGCAAACCACTGGCGCCATGATGTAAGCGCAACAACTTATGCGCCAAACCATGGAAGGTTCCAATCCACATGCCAGATGGATCCTGCTGCAGCTGTTCCGCCACTCTATGCCGCATTTCGGCCGCAGCCTTATTTGTAAAGGTAACTGCAAAAATACTATTTATTGGTGCATTATGTTCAACAATTAACCAAATAATTCTATAGACCAATACCCTGGTCTTGCCACTACCAGCACCTGCTAGGATTAATAAATTACCTAACTTTGCTGTGGCTGCCTGTAATTGCGCGGGGTTTAATGCATGCTGTAATATATGTTGCTTCATTTAGCTAAACTACCTCTGTCCTGCTATAGTATCTATGTTAGTTGTGTTGTAAGTTAAGAATCATTATTATTACACAACGCCGCCAGCAACAATATACATATACTCGTGGCAGATAAAAATAACTTTTTCTAGCAGAGCTGTGCATCAAAGGAATAAAGGATATGGAACCATCGCTTGATGTGACCATCAGATTAGTAGAAGAAAGTGATCTTCCTGCCATGCAGGAGTTACTTTCTATGAATGGCTTTCCTATTTCTATGTCAGATTTACGCTACCGCTATGAACTGTATAAAAAAGCTACCTTAAATCGCGGCTGGGTAGTTATCGACAATGCACAACAAAAAATGCTGGGATATGTTGCGGTTATTGCCAATCAAGGGGTCCGCTCAGCAAAACTATCCGCTCGCGTTATCAATCTGTTCATATCCCCCGTCTATCGCCGTCAAGGGATCGGCAAGAAATTACTCGCCGTGGTAGAAGAATATATGGCCGCCATCGGCTGCACCGATTTAGAATTTATTATGCCAGAGATAGATCCTGAAATTGCAGAACATTTTTATTCTACGTTAGGTTATAAACTCTCCCCGGAACGCGATGCCTATGTGGCAGAAAAGTAAATTTCTATGGAATAGTTGGAAATATTCCATTTACCACAAAGTCTTCTGCTGCAAAAACTATCACTCATAGCAAAAAACGACGTAAGGGTAATTGCACTATTATCCTTGCAATATACTTGCTAAAGCTGGGTTTTTATGCCATAGTAACCGTAGTTATCATAACCTGGGTTACTATACTGCTCATGAAATTCTATAATCGCGGATCCGAAATTCAGGAACTAGAAACTCTTTTTGCACACTCACAACAAGAAGCACAAATGACGGTGTTAACTGGTAGAAGGCGAATGGGAAAGACCATTCTGGCATTACATTGCTTTGAAAAAAGAAAATATATTTATTGATAATTTTTTAAATTTTTGGTTCAGATTTATATATACAAATTATAGTACCATAGAAAATGAAAATTTTACCTATGTAAAACAAATTTTAACCCGCGACTACTCTACTTATTCAGGAATTATTTTAGAAAAGTTATATCATGAATTATTTTGGTCTTCAAAAAAATTCAACCGAATTGGCTCCTATTGGGAGAAGGGGAACCAAAATGAAATAGATCTAGTGGCCTTTAATGATCTTGAAAAGCGCTGTGTTATTGCGGATATTAAAATAAATCCTGCCAAAATTAACTTGCCGTTATTAAAGAAAAAATCACAGAAAATAATTAATACTTACCAAAAATATGAAGTCCAATACTTAGGCTTAAGTTTTTCTGATTTAGCTCAATATTTAACTCCCTAGTGGGCTGCCCTGACGTATATACCCAGTTCAAAAAGTGGGTTTCTTACAGTGCTGCTATTGGCTGGGTACAGATCTGCGTATCAAACGCTGGTCTATTTACCTGCGGAGTAACTGGATGAATTGTTAATTCCGGATCATTATCGACTATTAATGCTGGAACAACATCTACAAATTTTTTCTTACTATCCAGCCACTGCTGATATCCATGCTCTGGCACAATTATTGGCCTCCGTTCATGCAACCATGCCGTATCCGCTCCAGCAGCTGCAGTAATAATAGCGCAAGTCTCCCCATCCCAGAGTCCGGCAAAACAAAAAGTTTTACCATCTTTTGCGGCAACATAATAAGGTTGCTTAATGCGATCTTGCTGTTTCCATTCATAGTAACCATTTGCGAGAATCAAACAGCGACGGTGGTTAATACTATTTCTAAATGCTGGTTTTTCGGCAAGAGTCTCAATGCGAGCATTAATAATCCCAGTACCATTTTTTGCTTGCAACCACGCTGGCAACAAACCCCAGCTTAAAAAATCTAGCTTACCCCAAGTTTTAAGCGCGGCAACATATTGCCCTGGGGCAATATTATATTTTGGTTTCCATACTACAGATTGATCAAAAGCAAATCTTGCTTGTAAATCTGCATAGTCTACAGTTAAGGCAAAACGACCGCACATATATGTTCCTATTTTCACGTTGTTTCTAGTCTGTAAAGATCATTGCTAATTACTCGCTATTATTTTCCGCGCCCTTTCCATTATAATATCTTTTATCTGCTTAGCAGAAGCATCATCGCTCTCAACTTTGTCAATATTAATAATTATGGCAGATGCCATCTCAACCAAGCGCGCTAAAACTAAAGTCTTATTTAGCCCAGTCTTGCTGGCAAATTGAATAAAGTGCTTAGCAGTAATTTTGTTAATTGCGTATTCAGCGCCTAGCCTCATTGCCATTTTAGTGCTTAATTCAGTATATGCAGTTGTTGATAGCAAATCATACAGCGGTGCCAACCGTATAGACTGGTTATCTTGATATAGTAATGAAAAATTTTTACCATGCGCATCACAATTTCCAATGATATAATTATAAATTACCGCATCTAGTAAAGCTGGAATATCATAAATAGGCATTGATGAATTTTCACGCACTAAAGTAAAACAGTCTATCAACCCAGGGCCGCCCTCTGCTTGATACTTTTTTTCTGGCTCTATAGCCAATGCTTGACAAAAGTCTTCTTGATGAATACGCCGAATGTTTAACAACTCTGGGATTGCAGGTTCTCGGTCATAACGTTTAACTAATAAAAATCTATGCTCAGCAGCATTAGCTATTTCGCAATCAACAGCATTAATACCAATTGCTTTAGCTAATTTTAAACAGAATGCTTCATTGCTTACAGTACTTATTTGATAACCCAATTCTGGCTTTAAAATGTGTGTGCTTGGTGCCCCATGTAGTGGAAGATACATTTTTCCATTGACTATTGCTACAGTCATTTTATCTTGCACCCCTGCAAGGGAAAGACGTATTTCATGTTTTCCTGCAAGCAATGGTGATGTAGGTAATTCGGTTAAAATTTCTTGCAAGTTTGCTGTAGAAATTTCTTGGTAATCACTATTGGTTACATTTATTTCCGTTGGCAGTTGTTCCGCTGCAAAAAAACTAATTGCCCCAGCACATTCGCCACCTATTTTATCTAATAGTGAGAAATCGTTGTTTGCACTGATGCCAAGATTGCGAGCAATTAAGCGCCGTTGGCCAGCCTCCGGCAACATGCCAGCAAAAAAACTATGGCATACGTTATGCTCAAAAACCTCAGCTTGAAGTGGCAAAGTTTTAGATAAAGCAATAGCATGCGTGTCCTTTAAATATGTATCTGCATAACGAAAATTTATTCTTCCATGTTGATCTTGGCTGTACAATCCAGCGAATTGTTGATTTAAATAAACATGTAAAGTTCTATTCATGGTTTACTACTTGCGGATCTTGTGGGGGCATAAGTACGATTTTAATCCCCAAGGTATGCAATACGTTTAATACTTTCTCTAGTTCACAACTTGGCTTTCCTTGCTCCAGATCACTAATAAATCGTAACCCAGTATTAGCTGCTAGCGCTAAATCTTTTTGTGTAACATGCAACATTTTACGTGTTTGACGAACAAGCTTACCAATTTGTTGTGCTGTATAACGCATAGATTCGTACCAAATTATTCCCGTGCGGTAAGAATAGCATATATTTGGAGATTATGCTTAGAAATATTACCGTACGGGAATGTTGGTTAGTCCTGATAATATAGGTACGCCTTAAAGTGGTCTACCCAATTTATGTGCCCAAATAGATGTAATTTTTACTCTACCGTAACCGACTTGGCCAAATTCCTGGGGTGATCCACATCGGTACCTTTGGCCACCGCGACATGATACGCCAGCAGCTGCATCGGGATCGCCATAATCAACGGCATTAAAATATTCGGTGCTGCAGGAATGGCTAAATATTCTACATTAGGCACATCTAATTTACAGCCCACCGGCGTAATCGCGATAATTTGTCCACCACGCGTTGCTACTGTAGCAATATTCGATTTAATTTTATCCAATAATTCATCTTGCGGCGCCAACACCACCACCGGCATGTTACCGTCAACCAGCGCCAATGGACCATGCTTTAATTCACCTGCTGGGTAGGCTCCCGCGTGAATATAAGAAATCTCCTTTAACTTCAGCGCGCCCTCTAACGCTAACGGATAACACGCACCGCGGCCAAGAAAAAGCGCATGCTGTTTACCAATAAATAATTTGGCTAGACTAGCAATTTTTGCGTCTAATTCTAATACCTGCTCAATATATTTTGGCGCTTGTGCTAATACTGTTACATAGTCACGGATTTGTTCTAATGATATACCACTATAGCTACGACCACGGGTCACTGTCGCCTCCTCTAGCTGCACAGCTAGGGCATTATTTTTACTTTTGGCAATGGATAATGTTAACAATAATAATGCCGTAAGCTGCGTAATAAAGCCTTTCGTAGAAGCAACCCCAACTTCTGGACCAGCATGGGTAAGAAATACTAAATCCGATTCACGCACCAACGAACTCTCTGGAACATTGCAAATAGTTAACCGTGCCAGATATGGATTACACTTATCCTCATCAGTATGAGTTGCTTTCAAAGCAGCCAAAGTATCTGCCGTTTCTCCAGATTGCGACAAGGTAACAAATAAAGTCTTTGGCGCTACTACGCGCTTGCGATAGCGAAACTCACTGGCAATTTCCACACTACATGACACCCCAGCAAATTCTTCCAGCCAATATTGCGCGGTTAATCCGGCATAATAACTAGTGCCACATGCCACGATTTGAATATTTTCTGCCGCGGCAAACAACTGCGCCGCATTTCTGCCAAAGGCCTGCTCCAACACCGTGCCATTATGCACTCGACCCAATAAAGTTTCTGCAATCGCACGTGGCTGTTCAAAAATTTCTTTTTGCATAAAGTGCCGATATGCGCCCTTTTCTACTGTATCAAAGGATAATTTTTTTTCATGCACCATTCTAGTTATTTTATTGCCTGCTGCATCATAAATTTCTAGTTTATTATGCTTAATTAACGCCACATCACCGTCTTCTAAATAAATAAAATCTTGCACTACCTTTTGTAATGCCAACGGATCGGAGGCCAAAAAATATTCATCAATCCCTACCCCAATGACTAATGGACTACCTTGGCGTGCGACTACTAAACAATCCGGGTTCTCGGCATCAATTAATGCAATTGCATAAGCCCCGGTTAAACATTTCACCACCTCGGAAACCGCCGTCAACAATGATTGCCCAGCAACAACTTTTTTATGCACCAAAGCAGCAACAGCTTCGGTATCAGTTTCTGATTGCCGCTGATAGCCCTCACTATGCAATTGCTGATAAATTTCTACATAATTTTCAATAATGCCATTGTGTACAATAGCAATCCGCTCACCAATCATATGCGGGTGCGCATTTTTTTCACTTGGTTTACCATGCGTTGCCCAGCGCGTATGCGCAATACCAACCAAACCTTGCATTGGGTTATTAATAATCTCTTGTGAAAGTTTGTGTACCTTACCCTCGCTACGCACTAAATTGATAGTCTTTTGTTGGGTGGTAACTGCTAGGCCTGCAGAATCATAACCGCGATATTCTAGACGCTTCAAACCATCCAGTAATACTGGCACTACATTCCGCACTGCGACTGCACCAACGATTCCACACATATGCTAACCCCTTTGCTTACTTGGCCGCTGCCAATCATCAATCACTCTATTTTTCTTTTTATTTAATAATAATTTTCCTGCAGGGACATCTTTGGTCACTGTCGTGCCTGCAGCAATAGTTGTCCCCGCACCGATCATAACTGGTGCGATTAATTGCGTATCAGAGCCAATTAACACATCATCACCAATGATAGTTTTATGCTTATTCGCGCCATCATAATTGCAAGTAATGGTGCCAGCGCCAACATTTACTTGCTTACCAATCTCAGTATCACCAATATAACTAAGATGATTTACCTTGCTGCCCACACCAATTGTCGATTGCTTCACTTCAACAAAATTACCAATTTTTGCTTGCGCTTGCAGCTCAGTGCCAGGACGGATCCGCGCAAATGGCCCGACCTGACAACCGGCACCTATTTTAGCGCCATCAATTATACTATTCGGCAAAATCACCGCCCCAGCGCATACTTCACTATCTTTAATCCATACATTCGCACCAATCTGAACGTTCTCCGCAATACAAATCTTGCCCTCAAGAATAACATTGATATCAATATATACGCCCGGCGCTATTAGCTGGTCATTAGCTAATGCAGCACGCAGATCTATTCGCTGCGGATCCGCAATAACTACCCCCTGCAGCATATAATCTTCTGCGCGCATCCGCTGATATTCACGCTCTAGCTTGGCTAATTCTACCAAGGTGTTAACTCCTTGCACTTCGATCGCGTTCTCAACTGGCTCGGTATGCACCGCAATGCCATTCGCAATTGCCAACGCAATCACATCGGTTATATATATTTCTTGCTGGGCGTTATTTGCTACTAACTGTGGAAGTAATTGCAACAGAGCTTGTTTGGGAAACACGTAAATCCCGGGATTTATTTCAGCGATCATTTTTTCTGCAGCAGAAGCATCTTTTTCTTCCACAATGGCAGTAATACCTTGGGTATTTGGGTTTCTAATTATTCTACCTAAACCATATGGGTTCACTACTTTGGCCGTTAATAACCCTAACGCGGTTGCTGGTGTATTGGTCAACAATCTATTTATAGTCGCAGCCTTAATCAACGGCACATCACCGTTTAAAACCAGCACACGATCAGCGGCGGCAGCTAAATGTGCAACTGCACTGCGCACGGCATCGCCAGTGCCCAATTGCTGCTCTTGGTTTACCCAGGTTAACCCGGGTAGCGCGGGTAGCGCGGTATCACGCAACTGCGCGCACAATTTCTCGCGTACCAATTCTTGCTTATAGCCAACTACGACCAAAGTTTGCAATGGCTTAATCTCTGCAATTGTTAACAAAATATGCTGCAACAACGGCATCCCGCCGATATGTTGCAATACCTTGGGCAATTCAGAGCGCATGCGCTGGCCACGGCCAGCAGCTAAAATCACAACTGATGTATTCAACTAAGTTTCTCTCTGCGGGTTACCTCTTGTTAGCCACATAATAGCATAGCTAGCTGTATATCAGAAGAAGCTAGAGTTAGTGCGAGTGATGCTCAAGCATAAATTTCCACATGGGAACAACCTTAATATTCCCAGCCTCGTTATTAAATTCTTCTGCATCATATTGCGTGATCACCATGCCGTGTTTTACATTAAGCTCCAACATCGCCTCTTGTAAACCAGACAACTCACGTTGCCGAGTGTCTTTATCAGCGATACTTTCAGATACTTGATACAATAATTTAGAACGATCTTGTGCTTGAACCACAAAATCCACTTCTTTCCCGGAATTGGTTTTATAATAATAAATTTTCTTATAGGTTCTTCTTAACACCAAAAAAACTAAATTTTCTAACATATGCCCCGTATTTAACAAGATCCCAGAAGAAATAGATTTAGCTAACGCATTATCAATACAATATATTTTTTTAGGATTTCTTTTATTGCGAGCAATCGATGCATCAAAAATTCCTACTGAAAATAAAAAATATGCATCTTCTAGCCAGGTTACATAATTCATCACTAAATCTTTAGATATTTTATGCCCTAGAGATCGTAAATATTTTGTTAAACTGTTTACCGAATATAACGCGGCAGTATTTTCTACTAACTGATGCGCCAAATCTAGTACCGCATTAGGATGTTGAATATCATGGCGCTGAACAATATCTTTAAATATCAACGTGTTGGCGTATTCCTGATGAATTTTAATTCTTAATGCTGGCTCTAAACCGATAGTCTCTGGAAAGCCACCCTCATCCCAATAGGCCTTAAATACTTTTTGGATAATTAATTTTGTTTTTGTATCTAGATTTTTTCCTACCGATATATTTTTAAAATCTAAATACTCTAGAAATGAAAACGGAAACATTTCCCAAGACAAACTACGCCCGCGCATTTCAGTAGCAATTTCTATTGCCAGCATTTGTGCCGATGAACCAGTAATATAAACATCACATTTTTCAGTGCGCATTATCCGATCAATAAACGACTCCCAATTGGCCGTTACTTGAATCTCATCAAAAAAACAATAAATTTTTTCTACATATTTCTTTTCTGGATATAGTGAATAATATGCATCTATCACCATGCTAGGGCCCATAGCGTGCAAAAAACGCAATCTATCGTCAAAAAAATTCACATGTAGAATATTTTCTCTAGCTACCCCTGTGGCTAATGTCGCGGTCATTATTTGCTGCATATAGGTGGATTTTCCACAACGGCGAACACCGATGCAAATAGTAGCCTTTTTCGGCACAACTTGGATTTGAAGCCTACGTGGCATACCCGCCACAAGAATTTCTTTCTGAGAGTCCAAAATTAGGTCTTTAATGATTTCTAATTCATGCATCTTAATGCCTATGGTAAATAATTAGTCCAATTATCTCAATATATGGCAATAATTATAGCCAATTATCAGGACATATGGAACAAAAAGTTACCAAATATTGCAAAATATGTGTAATATACCCATTACACTTGAAGATGCGAGATCTGTATTTTGTCGACCCCCTATTCTGCCTCGCAAGCTCGGCCTTTTCCCCACAGGGAAAATACCATGATTCGCTGTGCTCATCATTTTAAACAATGAGCGTAGCGAATTAATAAATTTTTCCCTGTGGGGAAAAAGCTGTGCACAGCACAGCATAATAGGGGGTCGACAAAAAAATAGAACTCGCATCTTCAAGGGCGATGGGTATATACAAACAGTTTAGTTATACGCATAGTAATTGCTCAATAACCTTAAAAACTGCCGCGCAAAACCTTAGATTTATTTGACTCCGCATATACGTCTGCATTGCCTATATTGCTTGTTTCTTCGATTGATAGCATTACATCTTCTATTATTTTTGATAAAAATGATCTGGCGGCTGATTGTCTAAAATGAATCTTACCCCATGAATGCTTTAAATACTCACAGAAATAAGCATTGTCATTTAAATATAAGCGATATTTGTCAACCATAAAAGATAATACTGGTATGTCTGTGTAATTGGCAGCAGAAACCAATGTAGACGTATTTCTAAAATCTTTTTGTAATAGTAAATCTTTAATATCATTATGCTCCCAAGCATAGTTTCGTGGATCCTCTATAATGTTAAAATAAATTTTAACTCTATCCAATTTTGTACCACTATCCAAATTTTTATTATTAATAATATTATGCAACAATGTATAATTAGAAATATTTCTAGCTATTACTAGGTTTTTGTAACAATCATTGTCTATAAGCCCAGCATTCACGGCATAAGAGATTTCATTCAAATAAAGCTCCGTGACTTGTTCACTTCCTGCTACTAAAGCATCAAACAACGGGGAAAACCCTCTCTTATTAACAGCTGTTAATAATTTCACATAATCGGCGTCGCTTAAAATTTTATCTTTATGAGCATTCTGAATGCTCCACAAATAAATTTGCATATCTTCAGCGTTGCATTTAATCAAGGCTTCATGCAATGGTGTAAAACCTGCATTATTAACAGCTGTTAATAATTTCACATAATCGGCGTCGCTTAAAATTTTATCTTTATGAGCATTTTGAATGCTCCGCAAACACATTGGCATTACCCCAGGAGGAGAGACAGTAATAGCTGTATGCAATAAAGAAAATCCAGCATAACCAACATCTATTAATAACTTCACATAGTCACCCCTGTTTAAAAAATTATTTGCGCAAGAATATTCTATATGCTTCAAATAAACTTTAATGACATCATGTGTGCAATGCCTTAAAACATACTGCAACGGATCCCAACCTGATCCAGTTGACTCTTTTAGCAACTTCATATGTTCAGCTAAACTTAATATCTTTGATTGACAAGCATCCGCAATGTACTGCAAAAAAATTGATATCATATACTTTTTGTTTGTTGTTAAAACATGAAATAGCGGTGTAGTATCCCATACGCCCATGTCATGCGTTAATAATAATTTATACTCGCTTTTGGTTAAAACTCCATTATACAACAAGCATTTGAGTTTCTGGATATGTCTTTCCAATTGAATGTGCTCAAGCTCAGGAGAAGTATTATCAGTATCAAAAAAAAGATGCGATGAATATAAATTCAACTCTCTTATTTTGTCCAATAATTTATTAACTTGAGGCCAAATAAGATATTTGGAAACCCCCACAATTCCATTTGCGAAGTATTCTACTAATATTGGACATAAGTAGTTGCTTGTTTCTATGTCTAATTGCTTACTATTATAAACACGATGCATCTCTGTAAAATATGAATTACTAATCCTAAAATCTTCTACATTTAAAACATCAAATAATGCAGGCATTAACAAAGCTGCATAATCACTTTGGCTTAAAATCCTTAAGTTGCATGCCTCTCCAAGGTGCCGTAAACAAATTTGTAAAATTTCATAATTACCATGTTTAATAGCATTATGCAGCGGTGTAAAACCCGTACCATCAGTAGCAATTAATGATTCTCTACAATATTCTCCAGTTAATGCCCCTGTAATAAAGCTATTTTTTATATTTATAAAATAATTTTCCAAAGTAATCGAATATTCTACGTAATTAGGGTGCATCATGTTATTTGGTCTCATAGTTATTTGTATAAAAAAATTTAGTTAATCATAATATATTTTTTTCTAAAAAAACAGCTTTAGCGCCGTTTTTACCAAGTCAACCGACTTACATGCTGGCAGGATATTAAAACCAAATTGGAACTTCATGCTCCCCACGGATTTATAATTTCTACCTGAAATGCTTTAAAGTCACTAACATTTCTAGTAACTAATTTTAAATTATTACTGATTGCAGTTGCCGCAAGCAGGCTATCAACTGCTGGAGCAGAATTTTTCAAATTACCCAGGATAAACCCCCATTTATCTGCTACCACTGCATCTATTGCTAAAATTCTATTTCTAAAAAATGTGGCCATTTCAATATCAAGCCACTGTGTTAACTTTTGCTTTTTGTGATCTGCTGTTATTAATTTCTCAATTCCTTTACGCAACTCTCCTAAAGTTAATACGCTGATATATAACTGCAAGGCATCGGTTTGTTCAAAAAAATTAACAACCCCCTGATTAGGTTGTTTTTTAGTAGTTTCAGAAATTACATTGGTATCTAATAAATACTTCACAATTCAATATCTCTATCAGGGCTTTGGTCACGAACAACCTTAATGTTTGTACCTGCTAACGGAGAATTAGACATAAATTGCCAAAAATTTTGCTTAGGTTTAATCAAAGCATCGTAATTTTCCACAGATAACATAATCACCTCTTCGTTTCCATGCACACTAATGCCTTGCGGGCCATCACAAACTACGATCCTCACCAATTCGCTTAATTTAGCCTTTGCTTCCTGTAGTTGCCAAAAATGAATATCGCTGTGACTTGTTTGCATATACAATTAATCCGGTCTGACTAGTTAGACTTGATTATAGTCGTAATCATATATCTTTGCAACATAATAACCTACTGAAAAAGCATCTAATCCCCGTGTAAATTGCGCAAATTCTTAATCAGGCGCAATTCCGCCGCCGCCATAGCTAATTCAGAATGGGCTTTATCATAATCTAGGCTAGTAGTTTTGCTAGAAATCTTATGCTCTGTTGCCGTCTGTATTTCTTTTGCTTTCGCTTCATCAATATCCTCAGCGCGAATAGCTACATCAGCAAGCACAATCGTAGCTTCTGGCTGTACCTCAAGGAAACCTCCATTCACCACCAAGCCTTCCTCACTGCCATCCTCCTTCACTATCCAGACAACCCCTGGAGCCAAGCCCGTGAGCAGTGGTGCATGTCCATACAAAATTTCTAACTCACCCATGGTGCCAGTGACAAATAATTTTCGCGCGCGGCCAGAAAAAATTTCTTGCTCCGGACTAACTATTTCAAGACGAAAACTACGGTTCATAAGATTGGTCCATTACATATTTTTAGCTTTTTCTTGCACTTCTTCGATAGTACCAACCATATAAAAAGCTTGCTCTGGTAAATTATCATATTCACCAGCAACAATCCCCTTAAAGCCACGGATAGTGTCTTTTAATGACACATATTTTCCTGAGCTACCAGTAAACACTTCGGCCACAAAAAATGGTTGCGATAAGAATTTTTGTATTTTACGCGCCCGAGAAATTATCCGCTTATCTTCATCGGAAAGTTCATCCATTCCCAAGATAGCGATAATGTCTTTTAGCTCTTTATAACGCTGCAAAATGCCTTGTACTGCACAGGCTACATCATAATGCTCTTGCCCAATAATTTGTGGATCCAATTGCCGGCTGGTTGAATCTAAAGGATCTACCGCCGGATAAATTCCTAATTCAGCGATTTGACGCGACAATACCACGGTAGCATCTAAATGCGCAAACGTTGTCGCTGGCGAAGGATCGGTTAAATCATCCGCTGGTACATATACTGCTTGAATCGAAGTTATTGATCCGGTCTGCGTAGAAGTGATGCGCTCTTGGAGCACGCCCATTTCTTCCGCTAATGTTGGCTGGTAACCCACCGCTGATGGCATCCGACCCAATAACGCCGATACCTCTACCCCAGCCAAAGTATACCGATAAATGTTATCAATAAATAACAATACATCACGCCCATCATCACGAAACTTTTCCGCAACAGTAAGCCCGGTTAGCGCCACCCTCAGCCTATTGCCTGGCGGCTCATTCATTTGCCCATAAACTAAAGCTACTTTATCTAATACGTTGCTTTCTTTCATTTCATGGTAGAAGTCGTTACCTTCACGAGTTCTCTCGCCAACACCCGCAAATACTGAAAAACCACTATGCTCAATCGCGATATTGCGAATTAGCTCCATCATGTTAACGGTTTTACCCACCCCTGCACCACCGAACAAACCAACTTTACCGCCCTTAGCAAACGGACATACCAGGTCAATTACCTTAATCCCGGTTTCTAATAATTCATCCGATGCTGACTGTTCTTGATAGCTCGGCGCCTTTCGGTGAATAGGATGCAATTCATCGGAACCTATAGGACCAGCAGAATCAATCGGCTCACCCAGGACATTCATAATTCTGCCCAGAGTTTTCTGCCCCACAGGGACTAAAATTGGCTGCTTGGTATTTTTGGCTTTAACTCCGCGCTCCAAGCCCTCCGAAGAGCCCATGGCAATCGCGCGCACCACGCCATCACCCAATTGCTGCTGTACTTCTAGCGTTAAATTTGTCTTATTTTGTACTTTAAGGGCATCATACACCCGAGGCACATCTTCACGCGGAAACTCAACATCAATAACCGCCCCAATCACTTGTACTACCGTACCAATACTAACTGCCTCTACACTCACTTGCTTGCCCCTGTTTCTACTTTATACTGCTTGCGCTCCAGATACTATTTCCGACAATTCTCTGGTAATTGCCGCTTGGCGTGCCTTGTTATATAACAATTGAAATTCATTGATTAACTCACCCGCATTGGTAGTAGCACTCTGCATCGCGACCATTCTTGCAGCTTGCTCACTCGCTACATTTTCAACCATAGCTTGATATACGGACGATTCAATATAACGTAACAATAAACCGTGCAGCAATATCTCCGCCGATGGCTCATAAATGTAATCCCAATGCTTCCAATCTTTTACCTTATGTTCCCCGCTGCCAGTAATCACGCTCTTTACTGTTCCTGCTGCTGATTGCAGAGCAATAATTGGCAATAATTGCTCCACTTTAGCACTTTGACTCATGGTATTGATAAATTCGTTATAAACCAAAAATACCGCATCAATTGTGCGGGCAACATAGGAATCCAATAAAATTTTTACTGGGCCAATTATGTCGTCTACTTGTGGGCTATCCCCCACATGTACAACGCTAGCAACGACATTTCCGCCCACACGCTTAAAGAATTGCTCTGCTTTCGCACCAAAAGTGCAAACTTCGATCTCTACCCCGGCATTATTCAAGGCTTGCATTTCCCGAATAACAGTTTTGAATAAATTGAAATTCAGTCCACCGCACAAACCACGATCAGTGGACATAACAATAAATCCAGCGCGCTTCACTGTGCGCGTCAACATATACGGATGCGTATATTCCAGGGTGCCACGCACCAGATTGGCGATAACATCCCTCAGCCTCCTGGCATATGGCCTGGATGCACGCATCCGACTTTGAGTCTTTCGCATTTTACTGGCGGCGACCATTTCCATGGCATGCGTAATTTTTTGCGTACTCTTAATGCTTTTGATCTTATTACGGATCTCTTTTATGCCAGCCATTGTAATGCAAAACCCTAATTTACTACTTTAAATTACTTATTTCTGCCGTGCAGAACAAAACATGTAAAAGGCCAATACCGCAGCTATTATGCCGCCATACATTGACCAATGCATAGGAACGGTAAAGTGATCCACCGTTATTACCCACGCTTTGTGATATCTAACAAAATGCGCGACAGCTACCACTAAAAAAATTAAGCCCGCCACATTTAATGCCAATCTTTTGCAACATCCAGTCATGATATATTCTCCTTAAATGTTCTTACATAATAACCATAACCCAAAAACTGCTATTGGTCTATTTTATGGCCCTTTTGATAAACACCTATTAGCTCTGTGGTCGCTACAATATGCGGTTGCATAGCCGTTAATAATGCAGCTTTGTCCGGCTCACCCAAATCTGGCAATACCACATTCAAGGCATATAATTTATAAAAATATCTATGCGCGCCTATGGGGGGGCACGGCCCACCATAACCTACCCGGTGCCAATCATTGCTGCCTTGCTTGGTTCCTGGCGGCAATTGCTCGGCGGTGACGCCCTTCGGCAATTCGCCCGCTGTCGCTGGAATATTGTATAACAGCCAATGCACCCAGGTCATTTTCGGCGCAGCTGGATCTGGCGCATCAGGATCATCCACGATCAACGCCAAACTTTTTGTGCCAGTTGGAACTCCTTGCCAGGTTAATTGTGGCGATATGTCCCTCCCCTCACAAGTATATTCCGCTGGAATTGCGGCCATATGGTTAAAATCCGCAGCAGAAATAGTAAACACAGTTCCTGCAATAGCAGTCTTCGATAACATAATTAAGCTCCATATAAAAATATATCTTAACAAGTGCATATTTAACTACTTACAGCCGTGTATTTTTCAATAATTTCTTTCAATTGAGCCTCTATTTGCTCATTGTAATCGCCAGTGGCGTTGATATGAGCTAAAACTTCAGCATAATCGGCCTCGGCAAATTTATGCAAACCTTGCTCAAACTCAACTGTTTTATTTATTTTAACCTGATCCAAATAACCTCTATCTACAACAAACAAACTAAGCGCCATATGTGCAATAGATAATGGTGCATATTGTTTTTGCTTCATTATTTCAACTACCCGCTGGCCGCGCTCTAGCTGCTTCCGCGTGGATTCATCCAGATCCGAAGCAAACTGTGAAAATGCCGCCAACTCCCGGTATTGCGCCAACGCCAGCCTTACCCCGCCGCCAAGTTTTTTAATAATCTTGCTCTGCGCCGCACCACCAACCCGCGATACCGATAAACCAGCATTAATTGCCGGACGAATGCCGGCATTAAATAAATCCGTTTCTAAAAAAATCTGACCATCAGTAATAGAAATAACGTTGGTTGGTACAAATGCAGATACATCCCCAGCTTGCGTTTCAATAATTGGCAATGCCGTAAGCGAGCCAGTGCGCCCTTTAATTTTACCGTTAGTTTTTTCCTCTACATACTCGGCACTAACGCGTGCTGCTCTCTCCAGCAGCCGTGAATGTAAATAAAACACATCGCCAGGATATGCTTCACGGCCTGGCGGACGTTTTAATAACAAAGAAATCTGCCGATATGCCCAAGCCTGTTTAGTTAAATCATCGTATATTATGAGCGCATCTTCGCCACGATCACGAAAATATTCACCCATCGCACAGCCTGAATATGGCGCTATATACTGCAAAGCCGCCGCTTCTGCTGCCGTAGCAGCTACCACAATGGTGTGCTCCATAGCACCATGATCTTCCAAGCGCCGCACTACCGCTACTACAGAAGAAACTTTTTGCCCGATAGCAACATAAATACATTTAACCCCAGTATGTTTTTGATTAATGATCGTATCTATAGCTAATGCAGTTTTACCAGTTTGTCGATCGCCAATAATCAACTCCCGCTGCCCACGGCCTATTGGTACCATCACGTCTATTGGCTTTAACCCAGTTTGCAACGGCTGACTAACCGATTTACGCCAAATCACCCCAGGAGCCACTACTTCTATTGGCGCCATTTCTAAAGTTGCCGCGCCGCCTCCTGCATCTCTTAATAAATCACCTTTACCATCTATCGGTTTACCCAAGGCATTTACTACCCTACCTAATAAACAACGTCCCACCGGCACACTCAATACCTCACCGGTACAACGTACTGTTTGTCCCTCCGCCAAAGCATCACAATCGCCCAAAATCACCGCACCTACTGAATCACGCTCTAAATTTAAAGCGATACCACTTACCCCACCGGTAAACTCCAAGCGCTCCCCATATTGCGCTGCATCTAAGCCATAAATACGTACAACCCCATCTGACAGACTGATAATTTTTCCTTCATTACTCGTAGTTGCAGTCTGCTCAAAATCTTTAATGCGTGTCTTGATTACTTCACTTATTTCCGCAGTATTTAAGGAAAGTTTAATTGTCATGTTATTTACTCCTGTCCCATAGTTTGCACATTACCTAACAAATGCGCATGCAATGCCTGCAGTTGCCCCTTAATTGAAGCATCAATTACGTCATCGCCAGCTTTTACAATCACTCCACCAAATAATGCCGGATCTACTTGCACAGCTAAAGCAACCTTTTTTCCGTACTTAGCGCTTAACTTAGATATTATATTGGCTTTCTCTGCAACACTTAATACGCTTGCCGATATTAAATCTACCTCCAACAACCCTTTGGCTGCAGCTAAATACTTCTCATATATGCCTCTAATACTCTGGATTAATATCCAACGATTACTTTTGGCCAATATCTTGATTAGGTTTTCCCCAGTAGTGGGTATAGTTACATTAAGCGACATAATAAATTTAACTTTAATGGTGGCGTCAATTGTTGGATTAACAAAGAAATTTTCCGCTTGTTTATCAAGAATTACATATTCCAACCATAACAACAATTGCGACCAAATTTCTTGCTGGGCAGTACTTTGCGCCAGCTCAAAAATCGCCCTTGCATATGGGCGCGCTATCCGCATAACATCTGCCATATTTTCTCAACCTAATGAAGTTGTTGCACCATTTTTTCTAACATTTCCCGATGATCTTCATCTGTAATACTACGGCTTAAGATTTTTTCTGCCCCCGCAACCACTATATTGGCTAAATCACCCATAAGCCTACTTTTTGCAGCGTGCAACTCATGTTCCACCTGCAATTTTCCAGAACGAATGATGTCATCACGATCACGCTTTGCCTCATGCTCCGCATCAGCTATAATCTGGGCCGCATGTTTATTCGCTTGTGAAATTATGTCCTCACGATGCTTCAGCGCCAGTTTTAACTCTAGCTCCACATCTTCTCGCACCTTGGCCAACATAACATGCCCCTTTTCAGCCGCAGCTAGACCATCCATAATTTTTTGCTTGCGCACTTCCATAACCGATAGTAGCAACGGCCATACAAACCGCATGGTAAACCAGACAAAAACCGCGAAAGTTAACATCTGGCCAAGAATAGTTGCGCCTAACTCCACTGTTCAATCTCCTCAATGAGCCGGGAAATACGTGACTAATGTCGCCATGAATGGATTAGCAAAAGTAAAAAATAGTGCTATACCAACCCCAATCATTGATACCGCATCCAATAACCCAGCGATAATAAATAACTTCACCTGCAACTGCGGGATCATTTCTGGTTGCCGCGCTGCCCCCTCTAAAAATTTACCACCTAATATAGCAAAACCCAGCGCAGTACCAATTGCGCCAACCCCAATTAAAATTGCCACCGCCAACATCGTGGTATTTTGTAAACTAGCCACCATATGGGCTATTTCAAGTGCTGCTTCCATAAACTCCCCCATAAATATACACAATTAAAACCTAAGTAACGTACTTCTCAATGCGACTCTTCCGCAGAACTCAAGTACACTATTGTTAGCATCATAAACACAAATGATTGTATCGTGATAATTAAAATATGAAAAATAGACCACGGGCCACCTAACAACCATTGCGCCCACCAGGGTAATAAGGCAATTAAAATAAAAATTAACTCTCCCGCATACATGTTGCCAAACAACCGCAAACCTAACGAAATTGGTTTGGCTAATTCTTCAATGGTTTTTAAGAAAAAATTGAACGGGAACAACCAAGGGCCAAATGGATGGCAAAAGAATTCAATGCACACCCCCTTTATTCCTTTAGATGCAAAGTTAAATCCTATAATCAGCACAAATACTGATAAAGATAAACCCAAGGTTAAGTTTGGATCGGTTGTCGGGACCACCTTTAAATGATCTAGTCCCAGCTCACCACCAATCCAAGGTAATATATCTACCGGCAATAAATCCATAAGGTTCATCAAAAATATCCACGTGAAAATTGTCAGCGCTAATGGCGCAATTAACTTACTCTTCCCGTGATAAGTTTCTTTAACTTGGTTATCCACAAATTCAAACATCATTTCGACAAAATTTTGCAACATGCCCGGCACCCCGGTGGTTGCTTTGCGAGCAGCAATATAGAATACGGCTAAAAATCCCAATCCCAGTAACCAAGAAATAATTAATGTGTCAGCATGAAACGCCCAACCATCAACACTCCCCTGTAGGTGGGTTAAGTGATGTATAATGTAATCACTCGCACTCTTTCCACTCATGATCGCCCCATTGGGTAGTAGCTATCCCTTCAGTAAGATTCTATATACTTGGCGTACTTGGGTTTTAGGTACGATTAGCATATCCATCTTAAACTGCCGAACCACAACAAAATCTGACATCCTGCCAAATAACCAAACAACCAACGTCCACTAACCTGCCAGCACGGTAACTTAAAAAATATAACCACCAAGCTAATAAAAACTACAACTTTTATAACCGCTGCCCAATAAAACTGCTTAACAATTATATGCGCAGGCACTGAGCTACTATTGCCTATGTACCGAGCAAAAGCAACTTTTTTGCTAATTTGCTGCGGCAACCAAACCGCGACACATCCCATTAATGCCGAGAGAAACTCTTGCCAGCCACAGTATGCGGCCAAGGTAAGCGCTAAACCAACAACACTTGGCACAATCATTTCAAGCAGTCCAAAATTCCTTCTAAACTTTCCAAGTTATCGTAATGCACCACTAATTTACCCTTGCCCTTTACTGTGTGCTGAATCTTCACTACCGCCCCCAAGCGCGAGGATAATTCACGTTGCAAACGCTTTACATCCGGATCCATTGGTTTGTGCGTATTACGCACCACTGTTGTTTGATTCACCACTTGGTTATTAACCAAATCCTCGGTCTCGCGTACTGAAAGCTGTTTATCTGCCACCTGGCGTGCGATTTGACTCTGCCGCGCTCCAGATACCGCCAATAATACTTTTGCATGGCCGTGATCAATCTCACCCTGCTCCAGCATCTTTTTCACATCTTCCTGCAAATTTAATAACCGCAATAAATTGGTAATAGCCGTGCGCGATTTCCCAACCGCAGTTGCTACCTCTGCATGCGTCAGATCAAACTGCTTAATTAGGCGTTCAATTCCAATAGCTTCTTCCATTGGGTTTAATGCTTGGCGTTGTATATTTTCGATTAACCCTATAGCGCAAGCTTGTTCATCGGAAATATCTTTTACAACCACCGGTACGCGCAATAAACCCGCCAGCCTAGATGCCCGCCAACGGCGCTCACCAGCAATTATCTCATACTGCTGCACACCAATGGAGCGCACCACAATCGGCTGTAACACCCCCTGCGCCCTGATTGAAGCTGCCAACTCTTCCAACTCAGTTTCATTAATCGTCCGCCGCGGCTGAAACCGTCCAGGGCTTAATAAATCGATATTTAAATACCCAAATCCACCTTCGTTTAAGCGTGGCTCTACATTAAGTTTATTTCCATGGTTAGTTAATGGTGCTGTTGCTGTTGTTTGTATTGTTGCAACGGTTGGCGTTACCAACTTGGTGCCAGTATAAGCCACGTTAGCCATACTACCTGCAGCTGGTATCACACCAACTGAGGCAGGCATACCCACTACACCTGCAGCTGGATTTGAAACCCTGCTAGGCAATGGAGCCGTAGCAACCACCATTCGCCCGCCAGTAGTAACTGTAGGATTACTTGGGCTAGCTTGCACTTCTACCAGCTCACTGTGACTTGCCTTGCTTTCTGCTTTCAGCCCAATGGTTTCTGCTAATAACGCATGTAGTCCTTTATTTAAACCACGTTTTTTCTGTGTCATCCCCAAATATCCTCTTTAAGCCGTTTGAGCTTCTTTCTTCATTAAACTCTGCTTAGCTGCTGCATTGTTCGCCTTAATAATTTCACCCGCCAGAGCTAAATATGCTGCTGATCCGCGTGAATTTTTATCATACAAAATAACTGGCAAACCATGACTTGGCGCTTCTGCCAACCGCACATTTCTAGGAATTATAGTTTTATATACTTTGCTTTTAAAATGCTTGGTAAGCTGCTCTGAAACATCTATCGCCAACCGATTGCGCGGATCGTACATAGTCCGAATAATCCCTTCAATCTCTAGCTTAGAATTCAGACTACTTTTAACTTGCTCCATGGTTGCTAACAATGCTGACAATCCCTCCAAAGCGTAATACTCACATTGCATGGGGATAATTATAGAATGAGCAGCAACTAATGCATTTAAAGTCAGCATATTAAGTGATGGTGGACAATCCAACACAATAAAATCATAGTTAACCGCCACTAATTTTAAAATTTTAGATAAAGTTTGCTCGCGAGAATTTTGTTTTAACAACGCAATTTCGGCACTAGTTAAATCACCATTGGCTGGCAGTAAATCATAACCAGCTGGTGTAGCTACTAAAATAACATCCTTAACCGCAGCATCCCCCAACAAGACCTCGTTAACTGTATCGCTCAGGCTAGATTTATTCACCCCGCTCCCCATGGTTGCATTCCCCTGCGGATCTAAATCTACCAACAACACTTTCTTGCGTGCCGCCACCAAGCTAGCAGCAACATTCACACAACTTGTAGTCTTACCTACACCACCCTTTTGATTAGCAAATGCAATAATTTTGGCTGACACACTTTACCCCTTAATGTTGTTTAAGTATAACCAGACTGCGCTCGCTAATCAGACTTGGCACCTTAATGTTGCTTAAGTATAACCAGACTGCGTTCGCCAATCAGACTTGGCACCTTAATCTCTTGAATGTTAACAAGCTGGAAGCCTTTTGGCACCCCCTCTTGTAACGCTGTGGCAATTTTTCCTTTCATTGCCACAAACAAGCCATCTTTATAACAAAGATGGCGCGAAAATTCCAAAAATGTCGGAATACTGGAAACTGCGCGTGCTATTACCATATCAGCTTTAGGCTGCGGATGGTAAGACTCCGACCGACTTCTTACGGCAACAGCATTAGCAAGACGTAAGGTACTGATAACCACCTGCACAAAATTTATTTTCTTTAAATTGCTATCTAACAAAATAAAGTTGATCTCTGGTGCCACAATGGCTAACACTAGCCCAGGGAAACCAGCTCCAGTACCCAGGTCAATAATTTTTTTCGGTACTCGCCCCAAGATCTCAGCACAACCAAGCAAAACTGGCAAAACTGCTAAACTATCTAAAAAATGCCTAGACAACATTACCTCTGGTGAACATGGAGCAACAAGGTTGTGAATTTTATTCCACTCAACCAATAACCCTAAATAATCTAATAACATCTCCGCCCGCTTCGGCGCAAGCTCCAGACCAATTTCTGCTGCACCAGATAATAAATCTGCCAGCAAATTCTGCCTTAAGTCGTCAGTTAACAATTTTTTCTCCACGCACATATTTCTTTAAATAAATCTGCAACAAAGAAATAGCTACGGGGGTTACCCCAGAAATTCTACCGGCTTGCCCCAAAGTGCTCGGCCTTACTTTGCTCAACTTTTCGCGGACCTCGTTTGACAACCCAGAAACCAAACTATAATCCACATTCACCGGGATCTGTACCCGCTCAATCTTATCACTTTTAGCGATCTCATCCGTCTGACGCGAAATATATCCAGCGTATTTAGCCTGGATCTCCACTTGCTCCGCAACAACAGGATCACAATCAACCTGCACCACCGGTTCAACTAATGCTAATAACTGTTTGTAATTAACATTCGGCCTACGTAATAAATCAGATAATCTATATTCCCGAGTTAACTTTTGCCCAAACACTCGCTCAAAATTATTTGCTGCATCTGTATCTGGATAAATAAACATCGAACGCAATCGCTCCTGCTCCGCAATGATCTGCTGTTGTTTGCCAGTAAACATTTGCCACTGCTTATCTGTCAACAACCCCAACTCTTTGGCAGTTGCACTAAGGCGCAAATCAGCATTATCTTCCCGTAAAGTTAACCGATATTCAGCGCGTGAAGTAAACATGCGGTATGGCTCGCTCACCCCCTGCACTACTAAATCATCTAATAAAACGCCGATATAGGCTTCATCACGGCGTGGATACCAAGGTGTCTGCCGCGCTACTTTGCGCGCTGCATTTATCCCGGCAATTAAACCTTGTGCGGCGGCTTCTTCATACCCAGTCGTGCCATTAATCTGGCCAGCAAAAAATAAATTTTCAATAATCTTACTTTCTAGCGTTGGATATAAATCTCGCGGATCAAAATAATCATATTCGATAGCATATCCAGGACGGGTTAAATGTGCGTTTTCTAAACCAACCATGGAGCGCACAAACAGTTGCTGTACCGCAAATGGTAAACTAGTAGAGATCCCATTGGGATATACCTCCATCACATCCAGGCCTTCTGGCTCAATGAAAATTTGGTGGCTTAATTTATCGGCAAATTTTACTACTTTATCTTCAATTGACGGACAATAACGCGGACCAATCCCCTCAATCATCCCGCCATACATAGCTGATTGTCCCAAATTATCCCGAATGATTTGATGCGTTTTAGCGTTAGTATGTGCAATATGGCAATGTACCTGCCGCGGCAACGCAAAATCCATTCCCCAAAAAGAAAATCCGGGATTTGTTACAGCAGAACCAAGATTGGTGCTCATATTAGTGCTCACACTGGCGCCCATATTAGTGCTCACACTGGCGCCCATATTTCCAAGATTGGCTATATCACTCGGCTGAATATCTAATTTACTATAATCAATAGTCCGGCTATCTATCCGTGGAGGAGTTCCAGTTTTAAGCCTACCAACACGTAGTGGTAAATCGCGTAATTTACCCGCCAAAGTTTCCGCCGCTGGATCACCAGCTCGGCCAGCACGATAATTATTTTTCCCTACATGAATTTTACCAGCTAGAAATGTACCCGCAGTAAGCACTACGGTTTGAGCTAGAAAACGCACCCCGCTCTGCGTAATTGCGCCGATCACTTTATCACCATCCAACAGCAAATCATCCACTGGCTGCTGAAATAAATACAAATTTTCTTGGGATTCAACTATCTGGCGAATAGCTTGCTTGTATAAATTGCGATCCGCTTGCGCCCTAGTTGCCCGTACTGCTGGGCCCTTACTACTATTTAGAACTCGGAAATGAATCCCAGCTCGATCAATTGCACGCCCCATGGCGCCACCAAGAGCATCAATTTCTTTAACCAAATGCCCTTTGCCGATCCCACCAATTGCTGGATTACACGACATCTGGCCAATAGTCTCAATATTATGAGTAAGCAAAACAGTTTTCGCACCCAGCCGTGCAGCTGCTAAAGCTGCCTCGGTACCGGCATGTCCGCCACCAATTACGATGACATCAAAAAATTCACTATTTTCACACTGCTTCATAAATTCACCTAATTACGATGACATAAAAAATTTCACTATTCCAATTTCACTACTCCCATTTTAATGATGAGCGCAGCGAATCAAGGTATTTTCCCTGTGGGGAAAAGAAAATTGATTCTTCCTATACGCGACCCCCTATTCTGCCTCGCAAGCTCGGCCTTTTCCCCACAGGGAAAAGTTTATTAATTCGCTGCGCTCATTGTTTAAAATGATGAGCGCAGCGAATCAAGGTATTTTCCCTGTGGGGAAAAGGCCGAGCTTGCGAGGCGAAAAGGGGGTCGAAAAGGAGGGCGAAAATAAATTGTAATTGCCCCCCCCCCTACTTACCTATACAAAACTCAGAAAAAATCCGCCCCAACAAATCATCCGCGGTAAATTCACCGGTTATTGCCGCCAACGCCTGTTGCGCCAACCGCAATTCCTCTGCCACCAATTCTAGCACAGCACCATCCTGCAGCCACTGTTGGCTCGATTGTAAATTCTGCGCTGCATCCTGCAAAGCTATAACATGCCGTTTGCGCGCAATAAAGCTGGGCTCTACCGCTACATTTACGCCAGTTATGTGTGATAACGCTTCCTCTAGTTGCTGCTTGCCAAGGCCTGTTTTAGCCGACATCTTAACTACCACATAATCTTTGTACAGAATAAACTCGGGAGCAGCGCGAGAAACCAGTGGCGATGGCACCACTGAAACAGCAGACACAGGTTGATCTTCTTGAGCAGCATCCAACAAGTCGATCTTGTTCACCACCACCAATATTTTGGCATCATCCGGAAATTTTCCCACCCATTCTGGATACAAAATACGGGGATTGCTCTCATCAACAACCGAGCCATCCAGCATTAAAATAATTATTTGTGCAGTATCAACCGCCAACCACGCGCGCCTGATCCCCTCCTGCTCAATACAATCCGCAGACTCCCTGATCCCGGCAGTATCTAACACATCCATACGTATCCCACTCAAACTCACCTGAGCTTGCAAAATGTCGCGCGTTGTCCCGGGGATATTAGTAACAATCGCAGTATCTTCACCTGAAAGTAAATTCAATAGGCTAGATTTACCCACATTGGGCTCCCCCAGCACCACCACCCGCAAACCAGAGGCTAATAATTGTCCATGCTCAGCTTCCGCCAACACCTGCTGACACTTGGTTAATTGCGCTGTAATTTCTTCCGGTAGCTGTTCCCGACCCAAATAATCCGCATCTTCTGGAAAATCTATCGCTGCTTCCACTTTAATCCGTAGTGTTGTTAAATCAGAAACAATGCTGTTAATTTGTGCAGAAAAATTCCCCTGCAAAGAGCGCAACGCAGCTCCAGCAGCTTGCTTAGATTGCGCAGAAATTAGATCGGCAATGGCCTCAGCTTGGGCTAAATCAATTTTATTATTCTCAAATGCACGTGCCGAAAACTCACCAGGATTAGCAATTCGCGCACCAAAAGCAACAACTGCCTCCAGCAATAACGCCAAAACCACTACCCCACCATGTCCATGTAGCTCTAGCACATCCTCGCCAGTAAAAGAATGGGGCGCAGGAAATAATATTGCCAGCCCAATATCTACCACATTACCAAGCGGATTATAAAATTCCACTAACTCTGCTTTGCGTGGTTGTAGATTTTTTTTAGTTATTGTCAGCGCCAGTTGTGGTACTGCGGCACCAGATACTCGCACCACACCAATTCCGCCACACCCATGTGGTGTGGCGATTGCGGCTATAGTATCTGTTAAAGGTTTATTATCCATGAGGTAATTATCATTGTTATTTTGCCACTTCTAATTTGGTTGTGATATACCACTGTTGCGCAATTGATAACGAGTTATTAACCACCCAATACAAAACCAAACCAGCAGGGAAATTCAAAAACACCACAGTAAACACGATCGGCATCGCCATCATTACTTTTGCCTGCACTGGATCGGCTGGTGCAGGATTCATTTTTTGCTGCAGCAACATGCTAGCCCCCATCAATAATGGCAACACATAAAACGGATCTTTAGCCGACAAATCGGTAATCCACAGCGCAAACGGCGCATGACGGAGCTCCACACTTTCCAGCAGCACATAATACAGCGCAATAAATACTGGTATTTGAATTAACATCGGTAAGCAACCACCAAACGGGTTTACCTTTTCACGCTTGTACAAATCCATAACTGCCTGGCTAAATTGTTGCTTATTATCACCGCACTGCTGTTTTAATGCTTCAATCCTAGGTTGCAATTTCTTCATATTCCCCATCGACCGATAACTCGTTGCCGATAGGCGGAAAAACATTAATTTAATAGCGCAGGTAATTAAAATAATCGCCACACCCCAATTACCAACCCAAGTGAACAACAACTTCAGCACCCAGAAAATAGGTTGACACAACCACCACAACATACCGAAATCAACCGTTAAATCTAACCCTGGAGCTAAAGACTTCAGGACGTCGGTTATACGTGGCCCCATATACAACTCAGCTGTAACGACACTGTTCTGCCCAGGCTGAACAACAATCTGTTGCCCAACAAAACCTATACCAAAACTCTTATCCGCAAAAACTTCACTTTGGTAATAATTTTTCTCAGTGCGCGACGGCAGCCAAGCTGAAATAAAATAATGCTCAACTATAGCCGCCCAACCACCAACTACTGATTGCTTGAAAGGTTTTTTCTCCATATCATCAAACGAAAGCTTTTGATATTTTTTCTCCGGGGTATTTACCGCAGCCCCCGTATATGTACGCATTGGATTTAAGATGCTAGCGCTTTGCTCACTCGGTTTAATGCGCCGCAAGCTACCAAACATACTCGCTTTATATTCAGAGCTACCGTGATTATTTATCAAGTACTCCACAGTAACAACATAGCTTCCTTTAGAAAATACCAACCGCTTGATAATATCAACACCATTAGCAGTTTTATAACGCAAATCTACATTTAATTTATCACCATCCAAGGAGTAAGCATTCTTATCAGTTTTATACGTGGCTCGCCCCAGCTTAGCAGAATCCGGACCAGCCTCGTTTAACAAGCCAGACTGGGCGATATAATATCTTTCCTCGGTATTATCCAGCAACACAAAGCCGTCATTTTTGTTCAGTAAAACTCGCGGATAAAGCGGTAGATCTAAATGAATAATATCACCGCCGTTACGATCGATAATCAAATCCATAACGTCGGTGTGCACAGCTATTTGATCAGCTAGCGCAACATTAACATCTACCTGCGGGTGACCTGCGGCCAATTTACCGCCACCTAGCGTCGCAGCATGCTCTGGCTCAACAGGCAAATCCACACGATGCTTAACACTTTCAATTGCAGTGCCACTTGAATTATCGACGCTTTGGTTGCCACTGTCTGGGTTATTGGTATTATTTAGAGAATTTGGCGCCGATTGAACCTGCACACGCTCCACCTGCCAGGCATTATACAAAAACATCCCCGCCGTCAGCAAAGCTAACAAGAAAAAAAATCTTAAATTTTGCTTATCCATACACCACCACGATACTTATCATCCAACTAAAAAACATTACTTAGGAACCAAATCCACCCCGCCAGCCCCAAATGGGTGGCACCTAGCCAGCCGACAAACCACCAACCACAAGCCGCGCCACACCCCATGCTGTTCTATTGCAGCCACCGCATAGCAAGAGCAACTGGGGTAAAATCGACAATTAGTACCCATGAGCGGGCTAATACAATACTTGTATACCAAGATTAACCAAAGACAAAATCGCTTTACCACGAGCCCTAAAACCGCCAAAGACCGGGTTAATGCCAATCTCAACATGCCTTCAACTTAACCCACTGCCGATCCAACACCCTGCTGAGCTGATCAAAATCAGACCACTTAATAGATTTTTTAGCAATAACCAGAACATCAACCCCAGAAATATACATCTGATGTTTACGAAAACTTTCTCGAATTATACGCCGCACTCGATTTCTAGAGACAGCCAAGGCTAGCTTTCGTTTGGCAACGATCAAGCCCAACCTTGGTTTTTCTTGTTTATTTGGGCAAAAACACAAAACAAAATGCTGCATTTCATGCCGAGCAGCACTAGAGAGCATATACTCATACCGCCCTTTCTCTGTTATCTTGTTATCTGCTTTGTAGGTTAATTTTTCTTTTTTCAAGACACAACTATACTACTAACCGTTTACGACCCTTCTTGCGTCTGCTGCTAAGCACTTTGCGCCCACCAACAGTCTTCATGCGCGCCCTAAAACCGTGAGTTTTGTTGCGGCGACGATTACTTGGTTGATATGTACGTTTCATATAAAACACCCCTCAAAGAAAGCCAACTAGCCTATAGATATATAGGCCTTATGACTTTACCTATGCTTGGGTCTTGTTGTCAAGAAAAATGTTGGCAAAAAACACTGCTTTGGTATAATTTTATGATGAGGGTTTACTCAAAAAAGTATATTAATGCCAACATCGACCATAAGACATGTAGAGCGTGTTAGCAATCTAGCAACTAGATCAGCTGGTTATCGTGTAGAAAAAACTGCAGCCAACCGTGCCGCTGTTGCCGCAGAGCCCCCAGGATCCACCAAATCCCCAGCGCCCACGGGAGCTCCTGGCCACAAAGTACCAAGAACCTACAATCGTGCCGCCGTTAACACCGGCAACCTAACAACAGTAACCTCTGGCAGCAAAAAACGCCTCAGTTGTGCGGGAACCACGGCAAAAATCTTAAAAAAACTAACCCCAATGATGGCACCAGCCAAAATAACCAAAGATGATCAAGCCGTTGAACAAATACTAGAAACCCAAAGAACCCTGGCGCAAAAAATCTTGCTCTGTGATGCCCTGAAAGAAATTATATTTCTTTTAAACGAACAGCAAAAAAACCCAAAAATAACAGCAATCAATAAATCCACCGATCAGAAAACCACACTTGCCAAATTGCTGGATAATTTACGCAACGAAGCTAATGAAGAGATTATTCGCCTGGAGGCAGTAAAAAAAATCAACACCGAGGCTACTAAGGCTGATGCTAGGGCTGCAGCTGCAGCATTAGCATCCTCAGTAGTAAGCGTTGCTGCTATATTTTTTGCACCATTATCTTTTTTGGGAGCTGGAATAGATATATATGTTGGGGCTGAATGGGCTCGCAGCGCCGAGGTTGTCAGCCAGGGAGAGCTCACCCCAAAATCCAAACCAGTCAACACCAGCAAAATAACCGCGATACTTGTCGACGCCACCAAAGGTATTGCTGGGGTAACTTTTGGAGTTGCTGCTGGTTTGGTGGCCTCTTCTACCGGCATGGCTGCAACCATCGCCTCTCCAATTTTATTTACCATTAGTGCTGCCGGTTGGTTTGGTGCATCGGCGAACAAAACCGCCAAAAACCCCGCTCTAGCCAACGCCCTTGGTTCCGTAGCATCGATCGCCAATGCTGTTGCTATGGGCTTCACAATTGCAACCTTGGCCGGAACTGGGGTTACGTCGGGTAAATTGATAATTTCAACTCTAACCATTTGTTCAGCCGGGTTGTGGGTGATCTCCACCATTAAAAATTTTGTTACACGTCGCGGATCTGAAAAGCTCAGCAATACCGCCCCCACACTGCGAACCACTTCTGTCTCTATGCAACACAAAGCCACCCTATAGTTAACTAGCGCACCAATCTTGGGTTGGTTTATCTCTTTGTTAATTGGTATTTATTATAAAAAATGATTATATCTTTATATATTATATGTTTATTATTAGTAAAGCATTTTTCTGTTGATATGTGTTAAATTTTAAATTAAATCAACAAGATGCAATAGATTTCTCTCGGTGTATAGCAAGCTGATCTTACCCGCAATAAACTGTGGGTAACTTTAGGTGAGTATTGCTTTGTGGGTATCTTGGGTGGTTATTAACAGGCTTTATTGGTGGTTATACTGGTGTTGTTAACATGCTTTTGAGTGTGGATGGGCTGATCGCGATTTTTTGATCACGACTAATTATCTGGGATTTAATCGATCGTTATTTGTAGGTGTTATGGGAAGCTCTTTAGTTGGTGAAGATTTTACCTCCCCCATTATTATTTTCCCCTGATTGTTTGTTAAATTCCTTAGATGCTGAATGTTATTTACTGATGGCACCAACCCTGGGTTGACCATATAGAATTCACTGATTTGCGCAATTATATTTTTCTGTTCGTTGGCCGTACAGAATTCACGGATTTGCGCAATTATATTTTTCTGTTCGCCTGTTAAACCACCTAGATGCTGAATGTTATTTACTGATGGCACCAACCCTGGGTTGGCCGTACAGAATTCACGGATTTGCGCATTCGATAAAAATTGCATTATGTTACCAAAGTCATCGATTGATTTTGATTTAATGAAACCTGGCAGTGAATTTTTCATAGAATCATAAAGCGCAGAGCGTTGAGCATCAGGTAATATATACAGTGCATACGCAAAGTCACTGGATGATTTAATCATTGTTGGCAGTAACTCGAGCATGTATGTACTAACCAGGCCGAATGTATCTGTATCGTCAAGTTTCATATTTCTACTAAATTCATGTCTTCTTTTATAAACCAGTAATTCTTCTCTTAATTGGAGAAAATTATCGGATGATAGAATAGTTTTTTTCAGTAAATCTTTTATGACCTCAGAAACTTCTTCGAGCTGTGGTATCGAAAAATAAAGCAATACATGAAAATCAGACGGTTTTTGAATAAAATTTGGCAGTAACTTCTGCATGGATATACAAACTTCGCTGCGTTGCTCTGGCGATAAGTAATCCAGCACTAGTTCAAAATCAATTCTAGATTTAATTAAGTTCGGCAGTAACTTTTGTATGGGTATACAAACTTCGCTGCGTTGATTTGGCGACAAGTAATGCATTACTAGTCGAAAATCAATTCTAGATTTAATTAAGTTCGGCAGTAACTTTTTCATGGATATAAAAACTTCGCTGCGTCGCTCTGGCGATAAAGGGTGCATTATATTCCAGACATCTCTTGATGTAACGAGATCTGGCGGTGACGTTTTCTTAGATTCCCAAAGTGCAGCGCTTTGCTCTGTGGGTAAACAATTCATTACCATATAAAGTTCCTTATCTGAAGTAATGATCCCCCCCAGAGATTCCCTCATAAGCTCATAAAGTATGGGGCGTGTATTTATGGGCAACCTACATAGTATTCTATAAAAAAAGTAAAATGATTTAATGTAAGTTGGTGGTGATTTTCGCGCAACCTCACAAAATTCATGGAGTTGCTCAATAGTTAAATCTTCGATGGTCCCGAACAAGGAGGCAAGTTCGTCGTCATTTTTAATCCATATGCTAAGTTGCCCGGCTACCGCCGTCAAAATCTGGGCACGGTGCTCCTTGGTTAACCTATTGCGTTTAAGCAAGGAGAAAAGTTCATCTGTATTTTTAATCCAGGTGTCAAGTTGTCCGGCTACCGCCGTCAAAATCTGGGCACAGTGCTCAGGAGTTAACGTATTGAGGTTAAGCAAGGAGAAAAGTTCACCTGTATTTTTAATCCAGGTGCCAAGTTGCCCGGCTACCGCCGTAAAAATCTGGGTACGGTGCTCAGGAGTTAACGTATTAAGGTTAAGCAAGGAGACAAGTCCATCTGTATTTTTAATCCAGGCGCCAAGTTGCCCGGCTACCGCCGTCAAAAGCTGGGTACGGTGCTCAGGAGTTAACGCATAGAAGTTAAGCCAAGAGACAAGTTCACCTGTATTTTTAATCCAAGTGCCAAGTTGCCCAGCTACCGCCGTTAAAATCTGGGCATGGTGCCCATCGGTTAACCCATAGCTGTTAAGCAAGGAGCTAAGTTCATGTGCATTTTCAATCCAGGTGCCAAGTTCTCCAGCTACCGCCGTCAAAATTTTGCTGAATTGAGCCTCTGTAAAATTATGTGCGAATACTTTCAACAAAAAGTTACTGTGTAGCATATTATAAAAAAAGGACTGACCAATAAAAAATTGAGAGGAAATTAGTTGCATTAAATCACCATCTAACGACTGCGCCAAGGATGCTATAAATCTTAAATTGTTCAAAAAAGTGTGAGTATAAGATTGCTTTAATGTTTTTAACGATAATGCTTCATCCGCAGACGATGGCTGTTTCAACCAATCTATAAATAACAATAAGTGTTTGCAATACAATGTGCTCCATTGGTGTGGTGGCTGTAGCAGCCCGTGCAACAAGAGACGGTTAATCGCGTAAGGTGTTACATCAATTATAGTGAGATTATCTCCTTCATCGGGCGTTGCTGTTGCTTGTTTAATCCAAGCCTTTATGGCTGCATCACTTAATAATAAAGGGTGTGTGGATCGCTCGCTCGTCTGTAACGCCATTAATTTATGCCAAACCTTGTCCACATCACTTTTATGCATATCACGAACCACAGCAAACAAATTTTCAATAAACTGCACATTGTCTTGATTTAAAAACTTACGTTCTTGCTTTTTATAATTATGTTGTATAGTTTCAAATTTATCAGTCGGCAGGCCTTTTCCTATGCTATATTCGGTGAAATAATCTAGCAATAAACTCTTAAGTTCTTCTTGTGCTGTTTTAAAACCAACCTCTTCCGATCCAATAAATATAGTCAAATCTCGATAACGATATAATGATGTTAGACAATCTAAGGCACTAAAGAAATCTGCAACTTTAAGGTTTTCAATTTTTTCACTCTTGGTTGATAAATGCTCCACTCCAATCCCGGCTTTAAAGGTTGCTAACGCCTTATTCCCTAAATCAAATATTGCATATGGGTGTTGCGATATATCACCGATAGATGGAGGGAGCAGAAATGATTGCTGCTTAAAAATCTCCATGACCAATGGGAGCATAGTGTTATGCTCAGTAGGAACGGGCAGATCAGCGATAATTTCTGCAGAAATAAAACCTTCCACCACATTATTTGGTGGATTTAAACCAAAATCCCAGCAATGCTGTCTTAGAAATTTTCCACACTGTAGTTTCCACGCTGCATCTGCATCTGGATCTTTAGCGGGCATTATTTTCCTTAACCAAACAAGTATTGGAGCTTCAGGAGCTGAACTATCTCCAGGAACTGTTGGTGTAGCCAAATATTGCATCCAAGCTAATATTAAAGAATTGGCCTCGTCTTCTGAACATTTATCTTCTATCTTCTTTGCAACAAATAAAGATAATGAATTTTTTACAAAAGACTGCGTATCCATTAAAAGTTCGACAGGCTGATTATCACTCCCAAGGTAAACTTTATTTAATAAATAAAGCAAATCATGCTGCAACCCAGCTGAACATTTTTCACGGAAACCTTCGTTTGTTTGCCTTCTTAAATCGCGCATCCAAGTAAAAAAACTCTCCACCCGATATCGTAAGTTTATTTCTTTTTTCCCAGCTAAAGAGAAACAATGTTTCATATCAAATATTGCTTTACAAACTAAATTAAGTGCTGTAGCTGGGCTAGTCTCTAACTTTTCCAACTGTTTGCCATTTGCATCACAGGCCGTATTGATACTCCAGTGTTGTTGCTGAGGAGTATAATAATCAAGATTTCCTGGGAAAAGATTCACAATAACCTGTATTTGTTCATATGCTAATCTTTTATCCTCTGCAGTCCAATTTCTGCTCTTGTCATCAGTAATCCACTGCAACATCTGCATAGTACCCTGAATACTTGGCTCAGCTTTCAGAGCAGCAATTTCGGCCTGCAGTAATGGTGGATCTAATGCTGGTGCTTTCTCGGGCTCCGCAAGGTTTGCAAGATGTTGCAAATATCTAGACAATAAACGCTGCGCCTCAAGGCTCTGCGGTTCTGGGTATGTAGCTTGCAACAATTGTATTAATTTATATGCTGAAGCTTGTGCTGCTGTATTATGCGTATCTGGAGCTGGCATAGTTATTACCTATTCAATTTTTTATTTATTATAAAAACACTTTATTATGATTATGTTGCCGCTTAATCTGGGCTGTATAAACCCAAACAACCCACTATACCATATTAATTAACACATTAACAGCACGGCGTATTACGGTATGCGTGTAATAACAATTATTTTTATTAATGCTATGGAAGCATTGGTGGTGAATGATGGTTAATTTGGTGGACAGTTTTTTAATAACACTTGTACGCGACGTTATTTTAGAATTTAGTTGATTTACCTCTTTGTTAATTGGTAGTTATTATAAAAAATGATTATATCCTTATATATTATATGTTTATTATTAGTAAAGCATTTTTCTGTTGAGAAGTGTTAAATTTTAAACTAAATCAACAAGATGCAATAGATTGCTCTCGGTGTATAGCAGGCTGATCTTACCCGCAACAAACTGTGGATAACTTTGAGTGGGTATTGCCTTGTGGGTATCTTGGGTGGTTATTAACAGGCTTTATTGGTGGTTATACTGGTGTTGTTAACATGCTTTTGATGATTGTTATAGGGTTAACTGATTTGTTATGGAGTTTCTAGGGTTTATTTTTCCACGGTATAGCTATAAATAATCAACCCGTATAAAATTGCATCTAATAAATATGACAGTATCTTTTTTTAGTAACTAACACATAAGGGGTTAGCTGTGGAGCTTTCTCTGTGGCAACAATGTTTGCAGCAATTGCGCGAAATAATTCCGCAGCAACAATTCAGTCAATGGATTAGTCCATTACAGGTAGAACAAACAGTTTCTGGGATCACAGTATTCGCCCCGAATCACTATGTGCTTGATGGGGTGACTACGGAGTTTTTACCACAAATTGAAGCTGTGCTTACTTCTTTGTTGGGTGGGGTTAAACAAAAAATTTCTTTGGTTGTTGGCGCCAAGACACAGCAATTAGCTCCGGCTGCGCAAGTTGATAGTGCGCAAAGTAGCGAATCTTTGGTTCAAGAAAGCAGAGATGCTAATGCTGCGAGTAATAATCAGGCGTTTAGTAATACCAATCAGTCGGCGGCAGATCCTGGTAAGACCGGTTCATTTGCTGTTCAACATGCTAGTAATCTTAATGTAGCCTTTACCTTTGATAATTTTGTGGAAGGTAAATCTAACCAATTAGCTAAGGCGGCAGCTAGTCAGGTGGCAGAAAATCCTGGTGGCGCATATAACCCGTTATTTTTGTATGGCGGGGTTGGTTTGGGGAAAACTCACTTAATGCATGCGGTTGGAAATGCAATTCGCCAAAAGAAGCAAAATGCGAAAGTGGTTTACCTGCACTCGGAGCGCTTTGTGGCCGACATGGTGCGTGCGTTGCAAAATAATGCGATTAATGAGTTTAAGCGTTTTTATCGTTCTGTTGATGCTTTGATGATTGATGATATTCAATTTTTTGCTGGTAAAGAGCGTTCGCAAGAGGAATTCTTCCATACATTTAATGCATTATTGGAAGGGCAGCAACAAATAATTTTAACTTCTGATCGTTATCCTAAGGAAATTCATGGCATTGAAGAGCGCTTAAAATCTAGATTTGGCTCTGGCTTGACGGTTGCGGTGCAGCCGCCAGAGTTGGAAACAAGAGTTGCTATTTTGATGAATAAGGCCAAACAATCGAATATTGAGCTAGATAATGAGGTGGCTTTTTTTATTGCCAAACGAGTGCGGTCTAATGTGCGTGAATTGGAGGGGGCGTTGAAGCGGGTTATTGCAAATGCGCATTTCACCGGCAGCCAGATCACGTTAAGTTTTGTGCAGGAAGCGTTAAAAGATTTGCTGGCTATTCAGGATAAACTGGTTTCAATTGATAACATTATGAAAACTGTGGCTGAATATTACAAAATTAAAGTTTCTGAATTGTTGTCAAAGCGACGCAGCCGTTCGGTGGCGCGGCCGCGGCAGGTAGCGATGGCGCTGTGTAAAGAGCTTACCAATCACAGCTTGCCAGAAATAGGGGAAGCATTTGGGGGGCGTGATCACACCACGGTGTTGCATGCGTGTAGGCAGGTTAAGTCGTTGCGTAGCACCAATGCGGATATGGAAGAAGATTTGAGTAATTTGTCGCGTATTTTGTCTAATTAGGGGCGGAAATGCATTTTTCTATTGCGCGCGAGCAGTTATTAAAAGCATTAAAAGCAGTGTCGGGGGTGGTGGAGCACAAACAAGCGCAAGCCACGGTATTGTCTAACGCCTTATTTGCGCTGATTGCGGATAAGTTGGTTATTACTGCAAGCGATCAGGATGTAGAGTTAACTTTTTCGGTTGTTCCCCAGCAGATCTATGCTGGGGGTGAGGCTTTATTACCTTTCAAAAAAATTTGGGATATTTGTCGTGCTTTTCCAGACAATTCTATTATCACCATTAAAATATCTGCGCATAAAGCTACTGTTGTAGCGGGAAAAAGCCGCTTTGTGTTAGCAACTTTAGTGGCGGAGCAGTTTCCTAAAATTGCCCATAAAGAGGAAGCGGTAACAATAAATATTGCGCGCCGTGTTTTGTTGGAGCTGGTAGAGAGAACCGCATTTGCGATGGCGGAACAAGATGTGCGCTATTTCTTAAATGGGCTGTATTTTGAGGTTAATGACGATCAATTGAAAGCAGTTGCTGCCGATGGTCATCGTTTGGTGATGCATGCAGTTAAGCTAACACCGGGTGCAGTTTCTGCCACAAGTGCGATTAGTATAATTGTGCCGCGCAAAGGGGTGTTGGAGATTTTACGTGCATTACATGATGGTGGTGATAGCATTAGCTTAATGGTTAGCAAAGCGCACCTGCGGCTGTTGTGTGGTGATTTAGAGTTGGTATCTAGTTTATTGGAAGGTAGATTTCCCGATTATCGCATGGTGATCCCGCGGGGTGGTGATAAAGTGGTGGTAGGGGATAGGGCGGTGCTGAAAGATGCATTTGCGCGCGCAGCAACCTTGTTAAGCGAAAAAGTGCGCGGCATTATTTTGCGACTTAAATCTGGGCATCTTAAAATCTCGGCAAATAATACTGAAAATGATGAAGCTGAAGATGAAGTTGAGGTAGATTATCAGGGAGAAGATCTAGAAATAGGCTTCAATGTACGGTATTTAATTGATTTTCTCAGTATTTCATCTGCGGACAAAATTCGTTTTACTTTCTCCAATGCTAGTAACAGCGCCCTGGTAGAGGAGCAATATGCTTCGGATGTACCAGAGGTTGAGGGTAGAGGAGAGGCTCAAGATTTGGCCACCAAAGAGCGCAGACAGTATAGCCGTGAGTTAGCGGAGTCTGGGATGGCGCAGGGGTTGTATGTGATTATGCCTATGCGGGCTTAAAGTATAAAGGTTACATTTCATACTCAAATGCTGAAGCCATACGGTCACATTCCTGTTTTGCTAAATTAAATTTAGCTGCGATTTGTCGCCATTGTTTAACTGCTATACCAACCTCATGGATAATTTTATTGGCCTGAATTTTTGATAATCTAAATTCTTTAGCAACGGCCATTGCTGTTGCCAATGATGCTGATGTATCGTTAAAATCAATTGCCGTTGATAAAATGCGAGCTTTAATTTCAATAGGTGTAGGGTTTATGTCATAGACGGGGGACAATCTCCAGCCATTATAGCGCTCATATTGCACCAAATAATTCCATCCTGGCTTCAGTATGAAAAGTACCAGTAGTGAGTTTTAATGCCGATTCAAGAGCAAATTTTTCAGGATGTTTAAGCCAGGTTTCGTCATACTCAAAAGCAGCACGTTCGCGATTTTTTTGCATATTAAACCAGAGCTTGCCAACCCGAATATTTTCATTACCAAGAGAAATTGACACGATAACTTCTTTAGTTTTCATAGCTGTCTCGATTTCTTTTAATTCTTGGTAAGCGCACCCGTTGTGGCAATCTTTCCTCATCCAGTTGCTGACCCATTAAATCGTGGCTAGCATCCATTAGATCACGGAGGCGCTCTGTCATTCCTAGCACAAATAGCACAGTGGAATATCCTCCAATAGATGTTGTTGGATCACCTTTTTCTATTTTGCTGATGGTTGTTCGTGAAATTCCAGCACGTTCGGCCATAAGCTCCATGGTTATACGCCGCCGCCGCCGTGCATCACTAATATCTTTCCCCATTTTGCGTAGTGCAGCTATGACTGGAATAGGTAAATTGACGGGTTCTTTCATTTTAAGCCTCTTATAATATACGTTATGACCACTTAATGAGCAGTATAAGATTCTTTAGCGTTAAAGACAAGGCATTCGGATATAGCGTATCTTATATCAAGCATTAAGCTTTATAATGATTTATATAAGGCTAGTATTACTGCATTTGCTTGGCATGGAGTGGCGCTGATGTTAACGGTTGTTGTTACATAATGTCTGTGGTATGTGCGCATGCACGCGAATAGGCGGTATATTTTTACAGACATAATGTTAAGATGGGGTGGGAAATTCACACCGGATGAGTAGTTAGTTTGATAGTTTGGCGGTTATGTTTTTGCAACAATTAGAAATCTCTGGTTTTAGGAACTTAAAGCATCAAAGATTGCAGTTAAATTGCCATTTTAATGCCTTTTGTGGGCTAAATGGTAGCGGCAAGACCAGTATTTTAGAGGCTATCCATGTATTGGGTGCTGGACGCTCGTTTCGGACTACTTGTTTACAACATGTGATTCAACTGGATCAGCCGCGCTATGCGCTTGGTGGCCAGATTGCGCAGAATATACAAAATTCGAACAGTATTACTAATATCGGTACGGAAAAAACGCTATCCGGGAATAAAATATTCAAAATAGCCGGAAAAAACAGTACTGCAGCAGAGGTCGCGCGGCTGTTGCCATTGCAAACCATAACAGCAGATAGCCATAAATTAATTGATGCTGGTCCAGAATATCGCCGAAAATTTATCGATTGGGCCATGTTCCACATGGAACATGAGTTTTGGGCAACCTGGCAAGCCTTTAATCAAGGGCTGATACAACGCAATGCAGTACTAAAGCAGAGCGGGGGGCGGCGCGGAGTCGCAGAAATGCTGGCGGCATGGCAGGCGGTGTTTGTGGCAGCTGCGGTAAAGATTGATCTAGCTAGAAAGGCGGTTGTGTGTGAATTGCAGCCAATTGTGCAGGATATAATATCGGCCTGGTTGCCTGGAAGGCAGGTTGAGTTATGTTATAAGCAGGGCTGGGAGCTAGGTGAGGAGTTTGCATCTGCGTTAACTGCTAGCTTAGATGTGGACTTGCTGGTAGGGTTCACCAGCAAGGGGCCGCATAGAGCAGACATGGAATTATTAATAGATGGTGTTCAAGCCAAGGTGTTTCTATCGCGCGGGCAGCAGAAGCTTTTGGTTTGTGCTTTATTGTTGGCACGCACTACAATTTTAGCTGTTAAGCAGCAGAAGCACAGTGTTTTCTTGGTGGATGATTTGCATGCTGAATTAGATGCTGAGTCAAGCCGCATGCTGTTGCAAGGTTTGGTAGCGCTGAAAAGCCAAATTTTTGTAACTAATATTGATCAACAGTCGTTGTTGCAGGGGATGTTGGGCTTGGTGCCTAGTGTTGCGGTGTTTAAGGTGGCCAAGGGTGAGATTGCGGAGGTATAGGTGTTGAATGTTCCATATGGAACATCAAACAATTAGTTATAAAAATAAATTTTGCAGGAAATTTTCTGCCCGTAAAATATTTACTCCTTTGCTGGTATATTCCTGCCGCAAGAATTTAACTATTTGGGTCGCTGGGAATTTGTAGGTTGTATGAAAGTTTATTAGCGCACGACTCGGCGTAGGATCTGCTAGTTTTACTTCAATGATTTGTTCAATTTCATCATTACTGACAAGTGCAAAGTCTACCTCTATACCATCTTTGGTCCGTAAATAATGTAAAGCATATTCTTCAGCATGATAATCAACTTTAGCGTAAACGTGTTTGAGCAAGCTTATAGCAACAACATTTTCTAGCTTAGCGCCATCATCACCTTGCACTAACCCGGTATCAAAGAAATATATTTTCGGTTCTTTCAATAAACTGCGCGCAATATTTTTTGAATATGGTGTTACTCTGAAAATAATAAATAATGCTTCCAAAATTTGCACATATTTTTTTATCGTTGTGGGTGAAACTGCTACATCTTCTGCTAAAGATTTATAAGAAATTGGCGAACCAACACGGTTCCTTAGTAAATTAAATACTAATTGCACGGCCTTTATGTTGTAGATTTTTTCTACTTCAAAAATATCGGTACTTAGCATACTGTTAATATATTGTAACCGCCATCTATTGGCCTCAACTTCATCCACGTCAATATATGGTTCTGGAAAGCCGCTTCGTGTGATCAGTCGCTCTAAATCCACTGGCTGGCCAAGCTGCGCACACTCTGCCAATGAAAGTGGTAAGAACCGGTGGCGAAAATATCTGCCAGCAAGAGAATCGCCTAATTGATCATATATATCTAACCGTGCACTAGCAGTAACCAAGATCTGCATAGTCTCTGGTTTGGTGTCATATACCCCTTTGAGATAATTTTTCCAATCAGGCATTTTGTGTAGCTCATCTAAAATTAATAATTCAACTGTAGGTAGCCAAGATTGCGCCAGCATTATTTCACGATCTAAAATTTGGTCATAATTTAAGTAGACGTTATGGTTAAATTCGCGCGCAATATCTTTTGCTAACCAAGTTTTGCCGGCTTGTCGAGGTCCTACTAAAAGGACTATTTTTTTTTCTAGATCTTTGCGGATCGCTGATTTTTGTATGCGCTGCATATGACTAAGATACACTACTTTGGCAGAAAGTCAAGACTTTTTTCCAAAGTAGTGCTGTTTAGTCGGATTTGTAGTTATAGGTGTAACAGGGACTATTTTGCGTAAAAATGTGGTAAAATAAGGCTCTAGCTAAGGCTTAAGGCAAAAATTTTACTTGAGGATTTATGACAACAACCAATACTAACGCAACTCCATATGATTCAACCAGTATCAAGGTACTCAAAGGCTTGGATGCGGTGCGAAAACGGCCTGGAATGTATATTGGTGATACCGACGATGGCACCGGTTTACATCACATGGTGTTTGAAGTGGTTGATAATTCTATCGATGAGGCATTAGCTGGGCATTGTACCCATGTAACGGTGATTATTCATGCAGATGAGACAATTACAGTTAAAGATGATGGGCGGGGCATTCCTGTGGATATTCATGCTGAGGAGGGGATCTCTGCTGCAGAGGTTATTATGACCACCCTGCATTCTGGGGGTAAATTTGATGATAACGCCTATAAGGTTTCTGGTGGATTGCATGGTGTGGGGGTTTCAGTAGTAAATGCGCTCTCGGAATGGTTACATTTACGCATTCGGCGCGATAATAAGGTGTATGAGCAAGATTATGCCTTTGGAGAGCCACAAGCACCGTTAGCGATTACTGGGGAAACCACGGTTACTGGTACAGAGGTAACTTTTAAGCCGAGTAAAGAAACTTTTACCCACATTGAATTTAGTTTCGATATTTTAGCGCGGCGTTTGCGCGAGTTGTCGTTTTTAAATTCTGGCGTGCGAATTAATTTAATTGATGAGCGGCATGACGGCAAAGAAACTACTTTTGCATATGACGGCGGGTTAAAAGCTTTCGTTGAATATTTACATCGGGACAAAACTTCGATTAACCCTAAAATATTTTATTTCAACAGTGAGCGCGATAATATTGGGATCGAAGTTGCAATGCAGTGGAACGATGGATACCAAGAAAATATTTATTGCTATACAAACAATATTCCTCAGCGGGATGGTGGTACCCATTTGGCTGGCTTTAGAGCTGCGTTAACTAGAACGTTGAACAATTACATTGAAGAAGAGGGATTAGCAAAAAAATCCAAAGTTGCAACCGTGGGTGATGATGCGCGCGAAGGATTAACCGCGGTATTATCAGTAAAAGTACCGGATCCTAAGTTTTCTTCGCAAACTAAAGATAAATTGGTATCCTCGGATGTAAAATCGGCAGTTGAATCTTTAATGGCCGAGAAAATGCAAGAATTTTTGCAAGAAAACCCACCAATCGCTAAAGCGATTGCGGGGAAAATTGTCGATGCTGCACGTGCGCGCGAAGCTGCGCGCAAAGCGCGTGAGATGACTAGACGTAAAAACGCGTTGGATATCGCTGGTTTGCCGGGTAAATTAGCCGATTGTCAAGAGAAAGATCCGGCACTATCGGAATTGTTCTTGGTCGAGGGGGATTCTGCAGGTGGATCGGCTAAACAAGCACGGGATCGACGTACACAAGCTATTTTACCGTTAAAAGGTAAGATTTTAAATGTAGAAAAAGCTCGTTTTGATAAAATGCTGCAAAGTGCTGAGGTTGGTACTTTAATAACGGCACTGGGCTGCGGTTGTGGCCGGGATGCTTATTTTCCGGATAAATTGCGCTATCACAGTGTGGTTATTATGACTGACGCGGATGTGGATGGTGCGCATATTCGTACGTTGTTGTTAACATTTTTTTATCGGCAAATGCCGGAAATCATTGAGCGAGGCTATTTGTATATTGCTCAGCCACCGCTATATCGAATTAAAAAGGGTAAACAAGCCACTTATGTGAAAGATGATAAGGCCTTAGATGATTTCTTAACGCAAATAGCGTTAGATGAAGCTAAATTATTTGTTACTGTATCTGCACCAGCTATTAATGGTGTGGCGTTAGAGAAAATGGTGAATGATTATCGGGATGTGATGCACCGCATTAAACGCTTGGCGCGTCGTTATCCAGTTGAAGTGATAGAAGAGTTTATTTATTTACCAATAATTAATCATGCCATGCTAATCTCACAGGCGGATATTTCCGCGTGGTTACAAAAGTTGGAAGCAAAGATTAAGGTGATAACTACTGGGGATAGTACTGCATATCAATTTGCGGTAGAGGTTGATCTAGAGCGGAAAATGTTTTTACCTAAAGTTACGGTGACCGCACACGGTATTGCTAATAGTTATATCTTTGGTTATGAATTTTTTAATTCAAATGATTATTTAGCCTTTACCACTTTAGGTAAAGCCATAGATAATTTATTATCTGCGGATGCATATGCGGAGCGTGGCGAAGGTAAAAAACAGGCGGTAACTACCTTTAAACAGGCGTTAAATTGGTTTATGAGCGAAGCCAAGCGTGGTCAACAGATCCAGCGTTATAAAGGCTTGGGTGAGATGAACCCAGAGCAGTTGTGGGAAACTACTATGGATCCGGCAGTACGACGGATGTCGAAAGTTAAAATTGAGGATGCTGTGGCGGCAGATGGTATTTTCACTACGTTAATGGGTGATAATGTTGAAAGTAGACGCTTGTTCATCGAAAGTAATGCCCTATTAGTGGAAAACTTGGATATATAGATGTACACATCACAGAGAGAAGGTTCCTGGATGGGTGGGTTGCCCAAAGAATTGCTGGAGCATTTAGTAGCTAAGGCGCTAAAAAGATTAAATTTGGTTTCACGGGAAGAATTTGATGTGCAGATGAAGGTATTGCAGCGCAGTCGTGAAAAAATAGATTTTTTAGAAAAAAAATTGGCAAAAATAGAACAGCCTTAAGGATACCAGTCGTGTTTGAGTTTTAGGTGTTGAAAACTCAAGCATGATTAGTATCTTTAGGTCTGGTGTAAATGTCTTTGGAGTAAGCACATTAAGGCTTGGGTGTCTATGGGTTTGGCTAAATAAGCATTTGCTCCAGATGCTAAGCATTTTTCTTTATATCCTTGCATCGCTTGTGCAGTTAGGGCGATGATGGGCAATTTTTTATATTTATCTTGCGCACGAATTTTAAGCATCGCTTGCAAGCCGTCCATTATCGGCAACATAATATCCATCAAAATTAAGTCTATTTGCGCATGTTGGGCCAGTTTTTGCAAACAACTGGCGCCATTATCAGCAGCAATTATTTTCAGTCCTGCTGCGGTTAATATGCGCGATAAAGCTAAAGTATTGTATAAATTATCGTCGACCACCAGCACAGTTTTATCGCTGAAGATGGCATTTTTTTGTTGGTCGTCAGTTGGGAATAAAGAGATATTCCTGGTATCAGTAGTATTTGCGAAATTTGCGGTGTCTGCAGCCTGGATAGGGCAATCTTGCTCTTGCAAGAAAAAAGTAAACTCACTCCCTTGACCTTGCGTACTTGTTACTATAATTTCACCGTGCAGCAATGTTCCCATAGATTTTGCAATAGTCAACCCCAAGCCAGTGCCACCAAATTTACGGCTAATGCCCCCATCACCTTGCTGAAAGGCACCAAAAATTTCTGTTAACTGATCTGCAGCAATACCTATGCCGGTATCTTGTACCATAAAACCCAAGCATAGCTTGGTTGGAGACAAAGTTTGGCATGCATCTAATTGCTCTTGATTAGCAATAAATACCCGTATGATTACTGAACCATGCTCTGTGAATTTCAGTGCATTTGCGAGTAGATTGCGTAATATTTGCATTAAACGGTTCCCATCGGTATTAAATACTTCAGGTACAGCAGATGCAAATTCTATTTTAAGATCTAATCCTTTCTCGCGTGCTAGTAAAGAAAATTGTTGCTGTAACCTTGAAATTATTTTTCGCAAATTAACTGGTTCAATATAAAGATCTAATTTGCCAGCTTCTACTTTAGACAGATCTAATATGTCATTTATTAATATTAATAAGTCACCACCTGCAGACTTGATGATTGCTACTGCATCAAGTTGATCAGTAGTTAAATTATTTTTTTTATTTTGCAATAATGATTGGGCAAATAATAACAAACTATTTAATGGGGTGCGTAATTCATGTGACATATTGGCCATAAATTCAGACCTATATTTATTAACCATATATAAATCTTGAGCTTTGTGTTCTAGCTCTTGTCGTGCTGTTGCTAAACAGTTTGCCATTCCATTAAAGTTATTGGCAAGGTCACCAAGTTCGTCATTAGTGGCAATTTTAATTTGTACGGCATAATTACCAGAATTAATTTGCTGAGTAGCGGTAGATAATGAATTAATTGTCGTCAGCAATTGCCGAGAAATGTGCAAAATAAAGTACCATGCCCCTAAGATAGACAGTAAGGCTACACTAATCGTGCTTAGCAAAGCATACCGTGCCTCAGCAATCATGTTTTTTACAAGGTGCTGTAATAATGCCAATTTTTCCTGTGTTAGAACCAATTTGGTCTTTCCGATGCGCAAATCTTTAACCCCTTGCTCTGGTGCCAAGCGTTCTGTGGAAATAATATTTTCTAAGGCCAGTGCAATGGCAGTAGTGTAAAATTGTTCTGAGTTTTTCGCTGCTGGTAGGGTCTGTGCTTGCTGTAATAATTGGGCATCAAAATTGAGCGCCTCTAGAATCTTAACGGTTCTGATTAAGCTTTGATTTTTTTCATAGGTTAAGTTAATTGCGAACCAGCATAGCCCTAAAATAGGCAAAAGTAGCATCAAAAGTAATTTGTTTCTTAAATTAAGATTGTTAATCCACATACTCAAGCCCCGGTATTATTGTTGCGGCCAATTAACGCCAAAGTTTTGATAAAATATAAAAAATTGTTCCCCTGGAAGTGGCTTTGAATATAAATATCCTTGAGTTATTACTGGACCTAAAGCAGCTATAGCTGTTTCTTGGCTGCGTTTTTCCACACCCTCTGCTACGACCTCAATCCCAAGGCCTTGCGACAATTGTATTATTGATTGCACAATACTTCGATCTTTTTTGTTGGTGGTTATCTCATCAATAAAGCATTTGTCTATTTTTATTTTATCTACGGCCAGTTTTTTTAATTGTTGCATTGAAGAGTATCCGGTGCCAAAATCATCTATAGACAAGTGAATTTCCGCATTTTTAATCTCTTGCATAAGTCTTTCTATGTTGTGCGTATTATTGATAATTGCAGACTCGGTAATTTCCATTTCTATATTCTTAGGATTTATTCTGTATTTGTGGGTAACGTCTAGCATTTCACGCAGAATATTGCTGGTGGCAAATATTTTGGAAGAAATATTAATGGATAAATTAAACTGTGCATTTTCTGCCAAAATAGTTTCCATCCACCGTTGTAATTGCCGGCAAGACCGTCTTAAAACCCAAGTGGTAAGATCATAAATAATTCCTTTATCTTCAGCGATAGGAATAAAAACAGTAGGAGATATTTCACCTTTATCTGGGTGTATCCAGCGTAATAAGGCTTCTGCGCCGCAAACTGTAGTTTTATCGGCAGATATTTGCGGTTGGTAATATAATTCCAGTTCATCTTGCTTTAGAGCTTTATATAGCATGTTTTCTAATTTAACTTTATTGGATATTTTTTCTTCCATTTTGCGTTCAAACCACGAGGAGCTATTAACTGCTTGTTCCTGTGCAAAACGCATGGCAATGCCCGCATTTTTAGCTAAAACATCTAGTTCTAAGGATGAGTCCGGATATAAATCTATGCCAATATTTATTTCTGGGTATATTTTGTGCTGTTCGATGATTATTTTCCTAGTGATACTGTTTATTAAGTCTCTTACTATTCTATTTACATCGTCTTTTTTGGAGACATTTTCTAGATAGGCGCAAAACTCATTGTTAGCAAATTTGGCTACAGACTTGACATCAGCAAGAATTGTACAAATGCGTTCAGCCATAGCTTTAATTAACTGCTCACCGCAGCTGTAGCCATATGTATCATTAATTAATTTATAGTTATTTACGGCGATATATAAGATTACTATTTTTCTAGAATCATCAGCTGTTTTTATGCGGTTAGCAAAATGCTCTTGAAATAAACTTCTATTTGGTAGTTGTGTTAATGCATCATAGCAGGATAAGTGTTTTACTTTTTCTTCTAGTGCTTTTTGGGGGCCTAAATTTTCAACCACCATTACTGCTCCTACAGTGATATTATTCGTTATAATTGGCGTGGCAGTGTATGCGACCAATACTGCTTGTCCAGTAGAGTCGTACATTTGGGAGTTTTCTACTTGTAAAATTTTGCCTTCTTGATAACATTTGCTAATGTAATGATTTTTTAACTTATTAATAGTGCTATAATTTTTGTCCGCCTCAAAAACTACTTGAAATGGCTGGCCCTGTAAATTAACTGGAGATTCTTTAAGAATGTTTGCTGCGGAATTATTGCAAAAACTAATGATGCCAGTATTGTCAATTTCTAAAATGCCATCTTTAGTAGAGTCTAAAATTAAGCGATATTTTCGCATTAAATATTCAGTATTTTGTTTTACATCATATAATTCAGAAAAGGCGCGTACTTTGCTTAACAATATTTCGGCATCAATTGGCTTTAGTAAATAGTCAACCGCACCAACGTTATATCCTTGTTTGATATAGCGTTTTTCTTGACTAATGGCAGTAACAAAAATAATTGGAATGTTCTTAGTGTCTTCATTATGGTGTAAAAATTCAGCAACATCAAAGCCGCACATTTCAGGCATCTGTACATCTAATAAAATTAAGGCTACGTCTTCGCGCAAGCAAATCGCAATAGCATCTTGGCCAGAGCTGACCAATTTTAATAAAATTGGCATACCACCTAGCACATAATTCATTGCCTTTAAATTTTCTGGTTTGTCATCCACAACTAGGATGGTGGGTAGTTTCATTAATGCCTTTAACATAGAGCCTGTTTCTCCTATCTATACTCCAAATCGGCCAAAATGAGGAAAACATTAGCGTTATTTTCACGACCTATTCTCTATTAACAGGGTAAAATAACCAGATAAAACCAGGTAAAATTATCCTTTTAAGATCGGTATTGAACTAAACTTAAATATACTTATGAGCAATAATATAGAAAATAATATCGATCCTGATTTGGCTCAAACTTTTACCCAAGAGTTTGCTGAAATTTATCAAAAAATTAATGCAGTCACGCGGGAGTTGGAGCTGCCAGCGGAAAATAGCGTACAACGGGCGGAGCAAATTAATACGCTGTTTCGTAGCATTCATACGCTTAAAGGTAATTTACAGCTAGTTCAATTTAATGACTTTGCTATGGAAGTACATGCTTTAGAAAATCTTTTAACTCCATGTCGGGCTGATAATTCTAAGTACACCAACAATCTGGGCGATCAGGCTCGGTTATTGCTAGAAAAAATTCAACAGTTTATAACTGGAAAACTTAACTATAAACCCACGTTAATGCATATTATCATGGCAATTAATCGGGAGACTAATGTTTTACTTACCAAATCTTGGGTAGATAATTTTAACGTTGCAATTAAACATTTATATCAGGAACATAAGCGTAAAAATAACTAAGGTAATTTGTGGAACATTTTAACTATATTTTAATTTTGCTAGGCTGTGCTGTAATTTTTACAGTAATTTGTCATCGCCTACGCATTCCTCCAATAGTTGGTTATCTTTGTGTTGGTATTTTAGTTGGACCTGGTGGCTTGCGGTGGTTACCAAGTATTGAAGATCTTCAGCCATTAGCCGAGTTCGGTGTAGTATTTTTAATGTTTGCTTTAGGCTTAGAGTTTTCTATCCCCAAGTTGATTGCTGCCAGAAAAACTCTTTTCGGTGTTGGCGGCATGCAAGTATTACTTTGTACTTTAGCTGGGTCTATAGCAGGATTAAGTTTTGGCGTGAATGTTAACATGCTTCTAATAGTTAGCTGTGCTTTGGCATTATCTTCTACCGCGGTAGTAGTTAAGCAATTAACAGAGCAGAAAGAACAACATAGTGAATATGGAAATTTGGCTATCAATGTTTTATTGTTTCAAGATATTGCTGCGGTATTTCTCTTGGTATTAATTCCAGCACTTTCTGGTTATAGTACTGATACAGTATACGTAACATTTGTAACCGCCTTGGTAAAAGGTGCTGTGGTAGTAATTGGCTTGGCTTTAACTGGCCTGTGGATCCTGCGCCCACTTTTTCACATAGTAACCAAAGTACATTCTACCGAGTTATTTATGTTGGCAACGCTCCTCACCGCATTAAGTGCTGCGGGAATAACTCACTATTTTGGTTTATCTATGGCTTTAGGTGCATTCCTCGCGGGACTTATGCTTGGCGAAACTGAATTTAAGCATCAAATAGAATTGGATATTCGCGCCTTCCGTGATGTGCTATTAGGCTTATTTTTTGTGGTGATTGGGGCGTATTTAGAACTAGATAAAATCTTGCAACATATCGGGGTGGTCACCATTATTTTGGCTTTTATTATAATTTCAAAAACAGGCATAATATACTTAGTGGCTAGAGTTTTTGGCAAGGCTAGGAAAAAAGATAGTCTACGGTTAGGGATAATTTTAGCGCATGGCGGTGAATTTAGTTTTGTAGTATTAAAAGAAGCTATCGATAATAATATTATCTCTGCGGAATATCGCCCAATTATCTTTTCAGCGGTGGTAATTAGCTTGTTAATTGCGCCATTAATGATTCGTTTCAACCGTCAACTGGCGCGCTTAATCTTTTCTGCACCAAGGCCTGATGAACATGTAGAGCTACATAGCAATAATTTAGCAGAACATGCTCTTGCCCAAAAAGAACATGTTATTCTATGTGGATTTGGCCGTGCGGGGCAAATTTTAGCTAGATTTTTGGATCAGGAACATATTCCATGGTTAGCATTAGATCTAGATCCAATGCGGATCTCTAAATCTTCTGTGGCAGGGGAGTTGTCTTTCTATGGTGACGCGACGCAACCACAGACTTTAGCTGCTGCTGGTTTGTCGCGCGCTAGAATGGTGGTAATTACTTTTGGTTATGAAACCTCTGCTTTGGCAGTTCTGCAGCACGTGCGTGCCATGCGCTTAGACGTCCCTGTATTTGTGCGCACTCGGGATGATACTAATTTAGAAATTTTCCAGAAGGCTGGTGCTACCGAGGTTGTACCAGAATCCCTTGAGGGTAGTATAATGTTGGCCTCACATTTATTGCTTACCTTGGGCGTGCCGACTAAACGCGTAATTGCGAAAGTGCGGAGGATCCATGCAGATCACTATGCAAATTTACGTGGTTTTTACGCCGGTACCGATGATTTAAAAACGCTGGAAGATACCGATATCTCTAGACGTAGCTTGCATACCATCGTTCTCCCTGATGGTGCTGCTATCATTGGTCAATCATTAGCAGTATTAATTACCCCAGAAAGTGGTGCCACTATACAAGCTTTAACGAGAGGAATAATGCGCATCAATGAACCAGATTTAGATACAGTTTTACAAACTGGCGATGTAATTGTAATCCTAGCTACACCAGAAGAAGCCTTTTTAATTGAGGAAAAAACATTAACTGGATAGCCAATGCACACTTAACTATAATAATTGTACCTATAGGGGATAATATGAAAAAAATTATTTATCGTACGCTGGCTTTAATAACCTGCCTAAATATGTCACCGGTATTAGCTATTGCACCGCAAGAGTTGGGGGATACTTATGCGGCTTTAAGAGATGATGAAAAAGCATATTTAGATCAATTGAATGCTAAAAAAAATAAAGACAGTACGGCAAAAGATGCCTACGATTCTGCTGAACATGATATTAGTAAGATCGAAATTTGCCAAGCAGCATTGAAAAAAATTGATAAACTTTCCTTAGAACAAGCGCAGCTGGAAAATTGTCAAACTGTGAAACTTGATGATGAGTTATACACTCCGCGGAGAGGGAAAGAGCGCGCCGCTAAAGCTAAAGCACTTCAATCACAGATCCAACGTTACAAAATCCAGGCCCGCGATTATTGCCCAGAAAAATATTTGCGTGAGTCGCAGCATATGTAACTTTTTTTTCAACAGTGAACAACTGTAATGCTAGTATGCTAACAACTTTGGCAATAATAGCTAATGCCTGCATCAAAATTCGCGCTTGTTAGCTATTGAAGAACCGCTTATACTGCATAAGCGGCCTAATCTGCCAAATTTTTGCTAGATTAGGCCGCTTATGTTTTTATTATAAGTGGCCTAATCTGTGAGTGTATATGCAAAATATTATAGGGCGCAAGCAACAAATAGAGACTTTAAATGAGTTTTTTAGTTCCAAACGTGCGGAGTTCCTGGCCATTTGGGGGCGCAGAAGAATTGGCAAAACCTATTTAGTGCGCAAATTTAACGATCAAAGCATTTAATCAGCCTGGGTGATGTAACCGCACTCTTTCTGTGGGCACATTTTTTCTTTACCTTTGCTCTTGGTTTCCTTTTCGATCAGAATTGGCCACTGGCAGTTGGGGCAAGCTTCATCGATCGGTGGATATTTAACGGCATATTTACAGGCTGGGTAAGCATTGCACGCATAAAAGAAAGTTTTGTAGCGCGTTTTGCGCTTCATTAAGCTGCCTTTTTTGCAGCTGGGGCAGGTTATATTAGTATCTTCTGGCTTGTCTAAAGATTCAATAAAACGGCACTTAGGGTAACCACTACAACCAATAAATTTACCGTATTTGCCTTCTTTAATCACTAAATCTGAATTGCATTCAGGGCAAGTGCGTCCCTCGACTACGGTTGGAGCAGCATTAGTAGCATCATCGGCACCAGCGAAATTGCGCGTATAATCACAATTGGGATAACTGGTGCAGCCAATAAAGCGGCCGCGTTTACCTAACCGAATTGATAATGAGCTGTTGCATTTAGGGCATTTTTCATCAATAGCTTCCTGAGTAATTTCGCTGCGTTGGACGTTGGTTTCAGTATGTTTGATTAAGGCAATAAATGGTTTCCAAAAATCGGCCAACAATGGGACCCAAGGTTTTTCTCCACGTGCTACAGCATCAAGGCTATCTTCTAGAGTTGCGGTAAAGTCGTAGTCTACATATTTGGTAAAATATGCGGTTAAAAATTTAGCTACAATTCTACCAACATCCGTGGGGCGAAAGCGTTTAGCTTCTAACGTTACATATTCACGTTGTTGTAACGTAGAAATAATAGTCGCATAGGTGGAAGGACGACCGATGCCGTGTTCTTCTAGGGCTTTTACTAAAGATGCTTCCGAATAGCGTGGTGGCGGTTCGGTGAAATGTTGTTGGGTAATAAATTTGGTGATAGCAATTCGATCGCCTTCTTTCATTTCCGGTAGAATTTTATCATCTTTTTCGGCAACGATGTCATCACTATCTTCTTGATAAACTCGGATAAAACCAGGGTTAGCGATAGTTGAACCATTGGCACGGAAAAGATTTTCTGCACCGCAACTTAAATCTATGGCGACCTGATGCAGTGTTGCATGGATCATCTGACAAGCAATAGTGCGCTGCCAAATTAAATTATATAGTTTGTATTGTTCAGGGGATAATTTATCTTTAATTTGATCCGGAACTATATATGCAGAGGTTGGTCGGATAGCTTCATGTGCTTCTTGGGCATTCTTGGATTTTGTTTTATAGATTTGTGGTTGATCTGGCAAATCTTTAGCACCATAATTTTCGGCAATGAAATTGCGGATTTCATTTACAGCTTCTTGTGCTAGATTTACCGAATCGGTACGCATATAGGTGATTAAGCCTTGTGCGCCGTCACCAATGTCTATCCCTTCATACAACTGCTGTGCAGTACGCATCGCGCGTTGAGCAGTAAAGCCCAGTTTGCGCACGGCTTCTTGTTGTAGCGTAGAGGTAGTGAATGGTGCGGCAGGATTGCGTTTGCGCTGAGTTTTGGTAATTTTCGTTACCAATAAAAACCCATTGGCAGCATTTCGTAATGCCGTTTCAATTTCTTGCGCTTGGGCGGCATTGGTTATGGAAAATTGTTTGATCTTTTCGTGGTTATATTGGCTTAATTTAGCGAGAAAAGCTTTTTTATTATGCAACAGGTCGGTATCAATCGTCCAATACTCTTGCGCTTGAAAGGCTTCTATTTCCAGCTCACGCTCAGTAATCATGCGCAAAGCAGGACTTTGCACGCGACCAGCAGAGAGCCCACGGCGAATTTTTTTCCACAATAATGGGGATAAATTAAATCCAACTAAATAATCCAGGGCGCGGCGGGCTTGTTGTGCATTGATTAAATCCATGGATAGTTTGCGTGGATTTTTGATTGCTTCATTGACTGCAGTTTTGGTTATTTCATAGAAAGCTACCCGGTGCACTGGTTTATCGGTTAGCCCTTTGCGCGCTTTTAGTAGCTCATATAAATGCCATGAAATAGCTTCACCTTCGCGATCAGGGTCAGTGGCAAGATAGAGGACATCAGCTTTTTTTAGGGCATTATAAATATCTTCCACATGCTTGGCATTTTTTTCAATTACTTGGTATTTCATTTTGAAATCGTTATCTGGATCTACAGCCCCCTCTTTAGGAACTAAATCACGGACGTGGCCATACGAGGCGAGAATTTCAAAATCTGGCCCCAAATATTTTTTTAGCGTTTTTGCTTTTGCTGGGGATTCAACAATAACTAAATTTTTTGCCATGGGTCAGTTTCTTTTTTACATTAACTCTAAATTTTAACCGGATACTTCTCAACATAGCTAAAAATGAATAAAAGTCACTAAATAACCGTTATTCTCTTCTGTTGGGATGTAGTCCACTCTATAACTACATTAGTCCTGTGCGAATAGTATAGCCGCCGGGAACCGCCGCAATATCACCTAATAGTTCCAGATGCAGCAACATACCACTAATCTCTGTCACTGAAAACCCACTGCTAGCCACAATATGATCAATTGAGGTCGGTTCGCTACCAATGTGAGTCAATAATTGGGCCGAGCGCTGATCCCCAGATCTTGAAAACTCATTACCTAACAACGGTTCATTGCTTGGGGTGCCGGCATCACTGTTACTAAACACATAATTAAACAATGGACCTAATTCTGCAACTACATCTTTAGGTGATAAAACCAACTTTGCACCCTGTTGAATGAGCTCGTTGCAGCCTCTGGCCTTTTGATTTATTGCCGAACCAGGCAAAGCAAAAACTTCCCGGCCTTGTTCTAGGGCAAGTTTGGCGGTAATCAAAGAGCCGCTTCTTACCGCAGCCTCAATTACCACTACCCCTAAAGATAGACCACTGATAATCCGGTTCCGCTGCGGAAAGTTTCCTGCCACAGGCTGTACGCCGGTTGGGAATTCGCTGACTAAAGCACCACGCTCGATGATAGTCTGTGCTAAATTGGTATGCTGCCGTGGGTATATGATGTCTAAGCCATGCCCTAAGACTGCAACAGTGGTTAAACCAGCAGCAGTTAATGCACCACGGTGGCTAGCACCATCGATACCGAGTGCCAAGCCGCTTGTTATTATTAATCCGGCCTTAGCGAGAGTCGCGCCAAAATCAAAACTTAGATCCAATCCAATTTGGGTTGGATTGCGTGAACCGATAATGGCGATCTGCGGCCTGTTAAGTATGGATAAATTGCCCTTTACAAATAATATCGCTGGTGGCCGAGCAATCTGTCGGAGAATATTTGGATAGGCTGGGTTATTAAATGTAACGATATGTTGATTGGGATGAGCCCCCCATTCTAGATCGCGCTCAACGGCTTGCCAATTTGGTTGCACAAATTCTGGTAGTGTAGCTAGCATTGGATCTTGCGCTAAATATTGATGAAAAGTTGCAGCACCAACTTCAGTTTGGCGCAATAAAGCTAGCCAATTCTTAAGGTATTTGTTATTCACGGTAAACTCTGTTGTTGTGAAATACTAGAGGACCGGTTCTGGTTTTACTAGATCATTTACGGTGATAGAATTGGTAGCATTCACCACAACAGCTAAACTTAGTTTTTCAAAAGTTTTATAAATCATTATGTCACCCTGCCTATTTAACGGTTTGTCTTGGGCGGATAATAAGGCCCTACGTTGTTTTTTTGCATCGTTATTTTTGTTACCTACGTTAAATAGCATATTTTCTATATCTGGATGGTATACGCCTAAGATATCGCCAAGTGCCATGCCATCACGCGCCCCTAGACTAATAACCACCGCGCTTAGTTGTACCATATCCCATAAGCCATTGATATTTGCTAAAATATATCCAACTTGATTGCCATGGAGTTCCTTACCCGCAATAGTTTCTGGCAAGGTTAAGTCAAACCTAGGGACTAATTTTGCGCCCTTTTCTATTGGTGCCTTAGCGCTAGTTATTTCCACTACGGATAGTTTATTGAGCTCTAATAATGTTCCAGTACCTAAAATTGCGTACTCTATGCCAAGCATCTCGCCAGTGATGGGATGAATAAATGCCCTATTTTTGGTTACAAACATTAAATCTGGGTATTCGGCTGAAGGTAAATTTTTGACCAATACTTTGGTGCCGACACTGCCCAGAATATGGCGATCAACAAAGTTAGCAACGAATGGTAATTTTTTGGCTTGAGAATCCTCGCCTGCGTCGGCAATAAACATGTTGTCTAAATGTTGTTTTAAATATTTCAGGTCAACTTCATACTTAGCAGTACTATTTTTGGTAATACGGACTTGCGGTTTGATAACTTGCAGTGGCAATTTATCCATTTTAGGGTCTGTGGTTGTAGCTGCATGGCAATGGCCAAGCCAGATTAATGGTAGCAGCCAGAGCAATAATGGGTATAATTTACGGCTGAGAAGGAAGTATGGCTTGGTATTTTGCATATTAATCCCTTAGTGAAGTACTATGTGTATTTTAGCATAAAGGGCTGATAGGGGTTTATAGAGAATTTATGGGGTATACATCTAATGGCAAAGCTTACTATTTTAAAATTTCCTGATCCTAGGCTAAAAAAGGTTGCCCGCCAAGTTACCGATTTTAGCGGCGTGATGGCTGACGATCTCATCAAAATTGGCGAAGATATGTTAGAAACCATGTATGCTTCCAGCGGTGTTGGGTTAGCGGCTACACAGGTTGATGTAGATTGGCGGATTATTGTTATAGATTGTTCCACGGAAAAAAATATGCCGCAGGTACTGATTAATCCTGTAATATCCGAGTTTGAGGGGACGATTTATTGGGAAGAAGGCTGTTTGTCTTTCCCAGGGATTTATGCCCAAGTGCGGCGGCATGAGCGGGTAGCGGTTAGTTATCAAGATGTTTATGGGCAAGTGCAGAGTATAGCGTCAGATGGCTTGCTAGGGGTCTGTTTACAGCACGAGATAGATCATTTGAATGGGATAACATTCTACGATCATTTATCGACATTGAAGCAAAAATTACTACGCAACAAAATTAAACTGATGAAAGAAAAACAGTAATGAAAAAAATTGTTTTTGCTGGTACGCCAGAAATCGCCCAAACTTGTCTGCAATCTTTATTAGATGCTGGGTACGAGATCCAAGCGTGTTTAACACAACCAGATCGACCTAAGGGACGTGGACGGGTGCTAACTGCTTCACCCGTTAAGCAATTAGCTCTGCAACATAAAATCCCGGTTTATCAGCCAGATAAATTGTCTGGAAGTAATGTGGCGGAATTGCTGCGCCAGTTAGAGTCAGATTTAATGGTTGTAGTTGCATATGGCATGATTATTCCCAAAAGCATGCTAGCTATCCCCAACTATGGCTGTATTAATGTGCATACTTCGCTATTGCCTAGGTGGCGTGGAGCTGCGCCAATTCAGCAGGCTATTTTGGCTGGTGATGCAGTTACTGGGGTTACGATTATGCAGATGGACCCAGGCTTAGATACTGGGGATATTTTAACTCAAGCTACTTGTTCAATACCGGCAACCATGACGGCTGGGGAGTTATATCAGGAGTTATCTGTGCTTGGCGCTAGGCAATTATTAGAGACGCTAACACAAATTTGGGCGGGGGAAATGGTGCCAATCCCGCAGCCAGATGTTGGTGTAACCTACGCCCATAAAATTAATAAACATGATGGCGCGATAGATTGGCAACAATCAGCGCTAGAGATAGAGCGGAGAGTCCGTGCATTTAATCCTTGGCCGGTAGCCTTTGCAACGTTGCAAACAGTGCAGTTGCGGATTTGGCGCGCGCAGGTGTTGCGAGATGATAGTATAATAAATGCAACGAAAGCTGGAATAAGCGTAACTGCGACAGCAAATGAGTCTAAATCGGGAAATATTTTAACCACGACAACAGATGGGATTAAACATGGAACAATTTTAGCGGCAACAACGGCTGGCATCGCCGTGGCTACCGGGCAAGGGGTATTGTTGTTAACAGAAGTTCAATTACCGGGGAAAAAGGCCATGCCAGTGCATGAAGTGTTACATTCGCAGCAGCAATTATTTGCGCCAGGTGGAATTTTTCTGTAGTAGGGGCCGGTCCCCGTGCCGGCTCTTGTAGGGGCCGGCCCCTTTGTATAGATATAGGCAGGATATAGATATGTATGGACCACTAATTATTGATCTTGAAGGAACACGAGTCGCCGCCACAGAGCACGTTATTTTGCGGCACCAGAATACTGGTGCAGTGTTGTTGTTTACTAGAAATTATCAAAATCGGCAGCAATTAAGTGAATTGGTGCGAGAAATCCGTGATATCGCGGGTAAACCCCTATTAATCATGGTTGATCATGAAGGTGGTAGAATTTGGCGCTTTGATGCGGGATTTCGCCGTACGCCGGCAGCAGCAAGTTTCGGTAGCCTGTATAGCAGCGATGCAGTTAGTGCTTTGCAGCAAGCATATGCTGCGGGCAAAACTATTGCTGAAGATTTGCTAACTTGCGGAGTGGATTTAACCTTGGCCCCAGTATTAGATTTAGCGTGGGGAAATTCAACAGTGATTGGTGATCGTGCGTTTCATGCAGATCCGCAGGTGGTTACTAACGTAGCAAGAGCATTTATTGATGGGTTGGCATCGATGGGGATGGCAGCAGTCGGAAAACATTTCCCTGGCCATGGTTATTGCACGGTTGATACCCATGATGCGATCGGCAAGGATGAGCGCACGTTTGCAGAGATCAAGGCTAAAGATTTGCTCCCATTTACGCAGCTGCATACGGTATTGCAGGGAATTATGCCAGCACATGTGATTTATCCGCAGGTAGAGAATGTGCCCACTGGGTTTTCAAAGTGTTGGTTGCAGACAGTATTGCGTGAACAAATCGGCTTTGCGGGTGCGATAATTAGTGATTGTTTATCTATGAAGGGGCTGGGGGAAGACGGAACTTTTCTCACCAAGGCGCATAAAGTGTTAAATGCTGGTTGTGATTTAGTCATTCTTACTCAACAAACCAGACAGGCAGTGCGTGAGGTATTAGATAATCTGGAATGGAATTTGGACACAACGCAGCAAGCGCGGATTAAGGCTTTAGGCTTTGTTGCGTGCTAATCAAGGGATTGTTGACATTATCACATCAGTTGAGTCGCATCAAACATAAGATCCATCTATTGAAGCCCTCATGCTAGCTATTCTTCGATACTCTCACACAAAAGTTTTGCTGTATTATTACTGGTTAGCGACTTCATTTGTGCAATAGCACTTGTATTAAGTTTTTTAAGCCTATCCGGTTGTGCTATTCCATCTCTAATATACTCTGCATTCATTGATTCAATATTTGCTAAAACTAGTAACTGCATTACACCAGCATCATCGCGAATATTACCTTGTTTGTTTGGATTATTTGTCCGCCATTGCTTGGCGGTCATGCCAAACAATGCGACATTCAAAACATCAGCCTCGCTCGCGTAGGTAATACCGATTTGTTTTTTAGAAATATTTGGTGGAATAATATGTTCTTTTATTGCGTCAGTATGAATTTTATAATTTAGCTTAGATAAAGTACGATTTAAACTCCATCCTAATTCATTACGCCTACTCTCATCTTCTTTGAGGCGTTGGAATTCCTTGATTAGAAAAAGTTTGAATTCAGGGCTTAGCCAAGATCCAAATTCGAATGCTAAATCTTTATGGGCATATGTTCCGCCACCATATCTACCAGCACGAGATTGCAGACCTATCGCGTTGGTAGAGTCAATCCACTTCTTTGGTGTTGGGCGAAAGCTGTTAAGGCCGGTCTGCATTCTAAAGGTGTCGAATTCGCCACCTTTAAAATCTATGTTATGCATTTGTTCCCAGATACCCAGAAACTCTATAGTGTTTCGGTTACGCATCCAACTATAAATTAAATCTTCACCGCCAAATTTCTTGGCCATATCAGTCAAAGATATATAGTCATCGTTTTTATTAGAGATAACGGTGATTTTTGCACCAAGAACGGTTAACTGAGATTTCTTGTCTTTGGTTTCCATATACTCACCTACTACTGGATAAACTTACAGCTATTTTAACATAGTTAATTTAAAAAATGAATGGCAGTAGCGATTCCAACCGTCTCAGTTATTTCAACCCGGAAAGTTCGAAAATCGTCCGGAGTGGGGCATACTCCTGACAGCAAGAATATACACTTTTTAGCCATTAAATTTGGCTAGGTCAAGACTAGTCTTCATATGTCAAATTGAGTTGCTGATCCAAAAGGTATTCTTAGATTCAAAGGTGTGCTTCAATAAGGTACTTTTATCAGTATTCCTCACCCCAAATAGGAAGAAACTTCGGGATAGGGGTAATTGCAACAATCTTTTAATAAACTTCATTTGTAGACCACGCTCCAGTTATGCCCGCCATTTATGGGGTATGGTCTATTTGTGTTCAGTGGGTCAATAAGTGATTATCTCGGATCCTAGCTTTATTTTTTTAAATACGTGCAATCTACTGGAATAAGTCAGGCTATCCTTAAATTTGTTTAACAACTATTAAGGAGTGTTAATGTCTACCAGTGATATTGCACCATCGCATAATCTTTTAGAATCATCATTGATGCAGCCAAATACTGCCAAACTATCAGCTGCATGGGGCGATGAAAAACGGCAAAAATTATGGGGGGAATTATCTTTTGCCTGCATTGAGTTAGGTTATGAATTTTTAAAAAATAACAAAGAGGCAACATTTCGTGATTTATTTGTCTTTAATAAATTATGATATTGCAGCATTTTTTATTCCTAACACAAAAGAATATGCTGACTTCGTTATGGAGAAATTATTATACTTTAACGTAGTTTGGACAGAGGACCCAGAAGTTTGTAAAGCAAAAGAAATGCTTAAGAGTGAAGCCTTTTTAACGACACTTGAAGAAGAGAGTCTATCTTCCTCGTTTAGTGTTGATACTGACGATGAAGAACCACCATCACCATCACCACCTAACAGATCTAAAAAACCAGGATTATAAACATTTATCGATTTGTTACAAAATGCAAATTGAGCTCATAGCGCGTACTTCTACCACCAGCGGCTAATTTTTTAAGACAACCTTTGTGGTATAAATCAGTTAAATCTCTAGAAGCAGTGGCTTTGGAAACATCTAATATTTTCATATATTTTTTGGTACTAATGCCCCCCATAAAACCTTTGGCGCCTTCTTTGAACATGCGTTTTAACATGCCAGTTTGCCGTTCATTTAGCAATGCGGTATAGGTTTGCCAAAATAGTGTTTGTTGCAAAGTAAAGGCAATTATTGTTGCGGAATCTTGTTGTGCTTGCAATAACATATTAATGAAATAAATAATCCAAGTGGTGATGTCCAAATTACCGCTACTTGCCATTGATAATTCGCGATAATATTGCGCTTTATTTGCCTCGATAGTTGTTGAGATGCTAAAAATAATTGGACAGCCCAGGTCTTGCGCTAAGGCTTTTTCGGCGATAATACGCCCGATCCTGCCATTACCATCGTCAAATGGATGGATACATTCAAAATATAGATGAGCAATAGCAGCACGAATTGGGCCACATAAATAGTTTTTTGCCGGTATATTTTTTTCTGAAGTATTAAACCATTTAATAAAGTGGTGCATTTCTTTATCTAGCGTAAAGCTTGGGGGAGCTTCGTAATGCACGGTTTCCCTGCCAGTAGCACCAGAGATAATTTGCATTGGTTCGGCATGCGTGCGCCACAAACCAATATTTATCAGAGTATATTTATCTATACCCAGTAGTAGCAATTCATGCCAGCGATACAATATCTCCTTAGTTAATGGTTGCTGAAATGTGTCCCTAGCGCTTAGGGCTAGTGATGCGATTCCTTCCGCACGTTTATCACTAATTTTATATTTATGCGTGCTCAGGCCTAATTGATTTTTTAGAGAAGAGCGAATTTCTTCTGGGAAAATTTTCACACCTTCAATAGCAGAGGTTTTTAAGGCTTCAGCAACTAAAATATCCAACATTACATCTACTTGGGTTTGTGCAGGGTAGAGTGAAAATTGGCTAGCGTTGGTCACAGCAGCTTTAGCATATTGATAGATTAAAGGTTCAACAACAGATTGATCATATTCGAACTTAGGCCAATTTGGGTTTTGCCAAATCCAGTGTGTACGCACGATCTTAGTCCCATACTTTGTCTTTGTTTATAAGTTAACTATAGGGCTATTCGGCTCACAAAGCAAGCATTTTTTGAGCCGAATAAGGGTGCTAATCGGCTCATGCGGTTATCAAAGGTGCTTTGCTAACCGAACACTAACCGAATAAACAGTCTCATTTTATAAAGAGTTGTTGTATAGTTATGCCATAGACTAGATAGGAAATTTTATATGTCCAAAACTGCAGTTAAAATAAAGACATTTCAAGAATTACTGGCAGCATTACAGAATTTCTGGCAGCAGCAGGGTTGTGTTATTTTACAACCGTTGGATTTGGAAGTTGGTGCTGGTACCTTCCATCCAGCTACTTTTTTAAAGGCTATTGGTCCAGAGCCATGGAGCTGTGCACATGTCCAAGCATCTAGGCGACCAAAGGATGGACGTTATGGTCAACATCCGAATCGCAATCAACATTTTTATCAATATCAGGTGGTAATGAAGCCATCTCCGCCTAATTTCCAGGAATTGTATCTAAAATCTTTGATTGAGCTAGGAATTGATCCATTAGAGCATGACATCCGGTTTGTGGAAGACAACTGGGAAGGCCCCACCTTGGGTGCCTGGGGATTGGGTTGGGAAGTGTGGCTAGATGGGATGGAGATCACGCAATTTACTTATTTTCAACAAGTTGGTGGCTTAGAATGCAAGCCGGTGATGGGTGAATTGGCTTATGGCGTAGAGCGGATTGCTATGTATTTGCAAGGGGTCAAGGATATTAAGGACTTAGTGTGGACTTATCGCCAAGCAGCTAGCACTGCTGCGGGGAAGCTGGAAGCGGTAACTTATGGTGATATTTATCAGCAGAATGAGTATGAGATGTCCACTTACAATTTTCTGGAAGCGGACACCACGCTGTTGTTACAACAATTTAATGCTTGGGAAAAAGAGTGCGAGCGTATGTTGGCAGCAAATTTAGCTTTGCCAGCATATGAAATAGTGTTGAAGACTTCGCATATTTTCAATATTTTGGATGCTAGGAATGCTATTTCAGTTACGGAGCGTCAAGCGTACATTTTGCGCGTGCGCAAATTGGCGAAACAAGTAGCCGTAAATTATTATGCGGCACGGGAGAACTTAGGTTTCCCATTGTTGAAGAAAGAGATTTAACATGTCACAGATCACCGAACAAACTAAAGATCAGCTTAAAAACAAAGTTAAGATCAAAACTCAGACGTTGTTAGTGGAGTTGGGAACTGAAGAGTTGCCTCCTACCCAATTGCCAATTTTAGAGTCCAGTTTTAAAGAAAATTTTGCTGCGGAATTAAAAAATAATAGACTGGAGTTTGACCGGATAGAATCATTTTCTACCCCAAGAAGATTAGCGCTGCAAGTTTTTTCTTTAGTAGAAAAGCAACCAGATATCATACAAGAACGGCAGGGTCCATCATTGGCGCAAGCATTTGCGGTGGATGGTGCCCCCACTACCGCTGGTTTGGGGTTTGCTAAGTCATGCGGGGTGGAACTTTCACAATTATCGCATAAAGAGACCGCGACTGGGGCGGTGTTAGCATTTTCTAGCAATATAAAGGGGAAGGCGACTGAAGAGCTTATTCCGTGCATGGTGCAACAAGCAGTAGCAAAGATATCGATGGCAAAAAGTATGCGCTGGGGCGATTTGACGGAAAGTTTTGTTCGTCCAGTGCATTGGTTGGTGGTGTTATTTGGTAAAGAAGTAATTGCCACCAATATGTTTGCTATATCGGCAGGGCGTTATACGTATGGACATAGATTCCATTGTCCGCGGCAGCTGGCATTAAAACAGGCGGATGATTATGTAGATACCCTAAATAACATCGGAATGGTGATGCCAAATAGCCAACAGCGACAAGAATTTATTCGTGCAGAAATAGAGCGGGTTGCACGCGAAAATGATGGTGAAGCGCAAATTTCAGCAGCACTACTGGAATTGGTTACTGGTTTGGTGGAATATCCAGTAGTAATGGTGGCAACTTTTGCTGCGGAATTTTTAGATTTACCGAAAGAGGCGTTAGTTTCCGCGATGCAGCAGCATCAGAAATGTTTCCCGATCGCAGATCAGCATGGCCAGTTGTTGGCTAAATTTATTTTGGTGAGCAATATTAACAGTACTTGTCCACAAACAGTTGTTTGTGGCAACGAACGTGTAATGCATGCGCGATTAGCCGATGCAGAATTTCATTATCAACAAGATAAACAACGGCCATTGACAGCTTATTTGGATAAATTGCAGACGGTAATTTTTCAGCAACAGCTAGGATCGATACATGACAAGATTTTGCGGATCCAAACTTTGGCTGCTGCGATTGCAAAAAAACTTGGTGCAAAAAGTGAAGATGTTGCTAGAGCAGCATTGTTATGTAAATCTGATTTAATGTCGCAAATGGTTGGTGAGTTTCCCGAACTGCAAGGCATCATGGGATTTTATTATGCACGGAATGATGGTGAAAACAAGGAAGTTGCAACAGCCATTCGCGAGCATTATTTACCGCGGCATGCGCAGGATTGTTTGCCGCGCAGTCTCCCAGGAATATGCGTTGCGTTAGCAGATCGGATAGATACCCTGGTGGGGTTGTTTGCGATTGGTAAGGCGCCGACTGCAGATAAAGATCCATTTGCTTTACGTCGGCATGCGCTGGGGGTGTTGCGGATTTTACTGGAAAAATCGTTGCATTTAGATTTGCAGGAATTATTTACTCTGGCAACAGAAAGCTATGGTGCTAAAATAACCTTGGCGCCAGTGAAAAATTGCATTGAACAGCTAATGGATTTTTGTTTTGAACGCTTGCGTGGTTTTTGTGCTGATAAAGAGATCCCGGCTAAAACTTTTGCTGCAGTATTGGCAAAACGGCCAACAGATCCATTTGATTTTTATTGCCGCTTGAAAGCGGTACAAGCATTTCAGGAGTTACCGGTAGCCGCTAGTTTGAGTGAAGCGAATAAGCGAGTGCATAATATTTTAGCTAAAGCGAATATGCCAGAATTGTCTAATAATATGGCACAAATTGATCCACAGTTACTACTGGAAGTCGCTGAAAATAATTTGGCGCGGATATTAAGTGCCAAAGAAATAGAAGTTGCGCCATTATTAGAGCAGGCAGATTACACTAATTATTTGCAAGTGTTGGCAACATTAAAGCCTAGTGTGGATGATTTTTTTGATCACGTAATGGTTTTAGCTGAGGATTTAAAGTTGCGCAATAATCGCTTGTTGCTATTGACCAAGTTGCGTAATTTATTTTTGCAAGTAGCGGATATTTCTTTATTATGAGGAAGTACCGATGAGTGAAAAAAAACTTATAATTCTTGATCGAGATGGGGTTATTAATTTTGATGCCCCGGAGTTTGTAAAAAGTCCAGAAGAGTGGCGGGCGATTCCGGGTAGTTTAGAAGCGATAGCTTTGCTTAAGAGTAAGGGCTATCTAACTGCAATAGCAACAAATCAATCCGGTGTTGGTAGGGGGTATTTTTCCAAGCAAACCTTGGTGGCGATCCACGCTAAATTATTAGCTGCGGTGCGTGCTGCTGGCGGTGAGATCGTGCAAATTAAATACTGCCCACATTTGCCAACAGATAATTGCTTCTGCCGTAAACCAAAGCCAGGATTGTTACTGGAGTTAATAACAGAGCTACAGATAGATCCGATGGTAGATACCGTGTTTGCCGTGGGTGACTCTGCGCGCGATATAGAATCGGCCTTAGCTGCTTACTGCAAACCAATATTGGTTAAGACTGGTAATGGTGAAAAAACTAGCCGTGAATGGCCAGCGGGTGTTCTTATTCCGGTATATGCGGATTTGTTGGAATTTGTCAAAACCTTGCCATAAGGGCGCATCAATATTTATGAGTAGATTCTTTTGGTCATTGCGCGTAGTGGTATTTTATTTGGGCTTAATTCCAGTCACGATGATATTTGCTATTTTAGCTGGATTAGTTGCCCCGCTGCCAGCAGCGTGGCGCTATTGGATTATTACCCGCTGGTCATATTTTTTTGTATGGTGGGTTAAGGTAAGTTGCGGTTTGGCATATCGGGTGCTTGGCAAAGAAAATTTACCTCTCACAGCATGTGTAGTATTAGCCAATCACCAATCCACGTGGGAAACTATCTTTATGCAAGTTTTGTTGCCGCCACAAACTTGGATTTTAAAGAAAGAGTTGTTACATATTCCGTTTTTTGGTTGGGGCTTAGCTTTATTGCAGCCGATTGCGATTGATCGGCGTAATAAATTTGCAGTTAAATCTATTGTTACTCAGGGCAAGACTAGATTATCTGCTGGACGCTGGGTATTAATATATCCGGAGGGAACTAGGGTAGCGGTCGGTGAGCAAAAATCGTTTAGTCGTACTGGTGCTGCATTGGCAATTGCGGCGGAGGTGCCGGTAGTACCGATAGCGCACAATGCTGGGGTTTTTTGGCCACGTGGGGTGTGGCTCAAGCAGCCTGGGGTGATCACCGTGCGGATTGGTGCGGTCATAGATCCGCAAGGCAAAACTGCAGAAGAAATTACTGCAGCAGCACAACAGTGGATCCAGGCGCAGGATTTTGGGGGTTGATATCTCAGCGGTCCTCGGGCTTTAGATATTGAAAATTTAATTTTTTTAAGTGATCCCGTTGTTTGAGCGTAGCGAGTTAGGGTGAGATAAAAAAATTAAATTTTCAATATCTAAAGCTCGAGGACTGCTGGATCACATGGAAATTAATGATGCTTAGATACATATATACAGTACAGCAGTTTATTGTGCATCGAAAAATTCTGCAACAATATGCAACGGATCCGCAACTACAAAGTCCAACAATACTAGATATTGCGCCGCAGCAGTTGTATGCAGCTGGGATCCGGACGATGGTTATAGACTTTGATGGGGTGTTAACTGCGCATGCGATGCCAGTGCCAGATCCAATGGTAGAGCAATGGTTGGCAGCATGTGTGGCTTGCTTTGGCAGGGAGCAGGTGTTTATTTTATCCAACAACCCGATCAAGGCGCGCCAGGAATATTTTGCTGCGGATAAAAACCGCGCGCAACTTTTTATCAGTCGTCGTAAGAAACCTTTCCCAGATAGTTTGCACGCTATTAGTCAGCAGTGTGGTCGTAATCCTAGTGAAATTATGGTTATTGATGATAGATTGGCAACCGGTATTCTGGCGGCAATAATCGCTGGCACCAAGGCCATATTTATAACGAGGCCATGTGTAAATTTTGCAGCCCATCCAGTGCGAGAAGGATTTTTTATGACGTTACGCAAAATAGAGCAATTTCTTTGTAAATGTTAGCGTAGCATGCGACTAGATGATACAGTTGCTTTATTTACGGTAGACAAGGACTGATTGACTGCACGCTTGTGTTTATTTATCAAAGTGTATAATTCTTGCATGTCATCAGAATCATTCTCTGAGTCGTAATCCGGTTTTGGTTTTTTGTTATGCATAGTGTCAGTAATTTCGATAAGAGCATTGTTAGTTAAGTGTTCGGTATTGGTTGCAGGAAGGCTAACAATTATAGGCGGTTTGGTATTGTCAAGAGTAAGTTTTTGGCGGAGTATTTTATTTTCCCTGATTTTAGCTATGTGCTGACGCCATTTGCGTGCGGCGTCTTCAGCTATTCTTCGCTCTTTGCTAAGCATCTCTGTAGAGACATCTATAGGTTGATGAGCATCTCTGGGGCTGGTAGCAACTGAATTTTGTGGTCTAGTGCCGAGCGATACTTCTTCTATGGGCATAAGTTTAATAGCGCTAGGGCTAAAGGTTTGATCTGTCGATATCATGGCTTCTGTCTTGATCGAATCAGCCGGCCTGGATGAATCAGTAAGGATTGAACTTTCTAAAAGGTTTACCAGTGGTTTTGCACAGGATGTGCGCCGATGTCTACGTATAAAACTTTGCTCTTTATAATATTGCTCAGTTATTTCCAGGTGTTTTTTTTGTGCTTGTAGGGAGCGAGTTTCTTTTTGTAACGCATCTTTTAAGTCATAATATTGTTCTAGTTCACCATGTAATATTTTGCGCCGGCATCCAATATACCATTCGGGATTATGCTGTTTGTTTGGCTCGTGAATTCTTTCAACGCAAAAATCTAGCAGCGCTTGGATTTCCTCGCCAGTAACCGGTTCATCAGCATATTTAGTTAATTTTTTTGCCGCCGCTTCACAATCTTTAAAAGTATGTACATAGTCAGCATCGTTATAAAAGCATAGGCATAATCCTCTAATAATTTGTTTACAAAGGAAAGATGCTGGATATGCTAAGATCCAGCCGGCCAAATAAGCAACGCATATAGGATTTAGGGCCTCAGGAACGCCGATGCTCGTGACTATATTTCCAAGCCAAAATGTAAATGTTGGTGCTCCGATACAAGAAATAATCACTCCAGTAACAAATATGGAGAAAGTTATGATCAGATGGATCCAGCTGCGCACTGCTTGCTCTTTACGTAAAATATGATTGGCATCTTCCAGCATGTCAGTAAGTGGTTTGGTGGCTACTTTTAGCGCTGGTGAGTTCTCTAGAAGTTGTTGTATAGGGTTGCCCATAATTTTCTGCTGCTCATATGTCGCGATTATATTAAGGGTAGTGTTTTAAAAAAAATTATCCATATATACATATAGTTGGTAATGTGGGATAAGTGCTAGCACGGCTACAGGTAATCAACTAAATAATCATTATATTTCTACAGGATTTAGTGCAATTTTTTTATAATTCTATTGACACC
>Ga0207131_1002_pt1 | contig 47637 bp, 46 predicted proteins | sample Alteio_BWMinHeat_13_FD_153557 | JGI IMG/M metagenome (GOLD analysis project Ga0207131, IMG submission 153557) | Enriched cells from forest soil in Barre Woods Harvard Forest LTER site, Petersham, Massachusetts, United States -... | ecosystem: Environmental > Terrestrial > Soil > Temperate forest >...
GCCAATTCGTTTCTATTGATACTGAAGTTGCAGGTAACATAATAACCTTCTTTATTGCTTAATTTATATAAAGTTTGTTAATTTTTTACTCATTTTAGAGGGATTTTAACATTTTCTTGATTTTTCTTCAATATTTATTTATTCAATCATTGGTAAATGTTCGCCAGAAAAGTAACTTCTCAATAACTCATGGTAGGATAGTGATTGGGGTCTCGGGTACGGGCGTGTATTTGGACAAAAGCAAGGACACATTCTACGGTGGAGCGTAAGTGACAGTTACATTATGTGAGTTATAAATCACAAGCCAGACCCCAATCAGGCAACTATCCTACCAGGAGTTATTGAGAAGTCACCCAGAAAATAGTTAGGTCTGAAAAAAGATAGTCAGCCCAATCCCGGCCTGATTACCTTCCTTGCAGCTTTCTTTCAATTTCGGTCAACTCTATTTCTCCCTGGGTTACCTGCTGTCTCTGCTTTTCAATCAGCTGAGGGGGCGCACGGTCAATGAATTCGGGATTATTCAATTGACTACGCAATTTCTCCAACGATTGCGTTAACTTTTCCTTTTCTTTCGTCAGGCGGGCCTGTTCCTGCTTTATCAGCTCTTCAGGTAAGGGCAATATTAGCTTCAATGATCGATGGACCCCAGTGCTTGCAAAGCCTACAGAAGGCTCAACGGTAAGCGCCTCTATCTTTCTCGTTTTGACAAGGGCTTTAATCATATGCACATGCGCCTGCACTGTTTGCCAATCAGGATCATCCACCTTGCCAATGATATAAATATCTGTGGCTGTACCAGGGGAAACTTTCATCTCTCCTCTGAGATTCCGGATGGTATAGATCACTTGTTCGATCAAAGCAAAGGACTGGTCAATTTCTGGATTCATATCCATGGGTCGTATCACCCGTGGAAAAGGAGCTATAATACATGCTGGACAATGTAACGCTTTAATACATTCACTCGTGTAAGGATCGGTGTCGTGTATTAATTCAACTAAGTGATACCTCTCTCTTAGTGCTTGAAACAACTCTTCAGTGATAAAAGGAGCCATTGGATGCATGAGTCGGATCGCTTGGCACAAGACGATTAACAAGAGCTTTTGCTTGTTCGTTCTTTCTTGCGGAGTACCCTCTTTTCCAAAAAGAATGGGCTTTGAGATCTCTACGTAGTAGGCGCAAAATTCCTTCCAGAAGAAATCATACGCTTTCAAAGCAGCCTGATCGAATTCATACATTTCCAGATGGGCAGACACGCCCTGGATCGTTTTATTCAGCGTTGATAATATCCATCGATCTTCCAAAGCAAGCAAATTTTCATCAACTCCCCCAGAGAATTCTCTGGAGCCTAATCCAATGGTTCCTTGCTCTTCATTATCTTCCAGGTTCATCAGGACAAATCGGGCGCCGTTCCATATTTTGTTAGCGAAATTTTTGAATTCTTCAAATTTTCTTCGGTCTAAATCGATCTGTCTTCCTTGCGTTGCACTTGCGCACAGAGCCATTCGGACGGCATCGGTTCCATATTGATCGATCATTTCAAGAGGATCGATGACATTCCCTTTGGATTTCGACATTTTTTCCCATTTGGAGAAAACGCCTTTAGGAATAGGCTTACCTAGGTCGTATCCGTGTCTTTCCTGTTCGGTTGCATACACGACACCCCCATCCGGATGCTCGCTCCAATAGGATTTGCCATAGATCAGGCCGTGTAAAAATGTTTGAGGAAAGGGGACTTGTCCTGTTGCATAATCCCCCATGGCCAACATGCGGGCGACCCAAAAGAACAGGATGTCATGTCCTGTTACAAGAACAGAATTCGGATAAAATTTTTTAAAATCGTCAGTATGATCAGGCCAGCCCAAAGTGGAGAATGGCCATAGTGCCGATGAAAACCAGGTATCCAAGACGTCGTGGTCCTGGACCCATTCATCGGGGTGATTTCTTACTTCTTCGGGACCCTCGACAGTGTCATCACAGATCATCCGATTTGGGTCGTCGCGGTGATACCAGATGGGAATGCGGTGGCCCCACCAAAGTTGTCGGCTGATACACCAGTCACGTAGGTTGTCTATCCAATGAAAATAAGTGCTTTCCCATTGTTGGGGAATCAATTGCGTTTTTCCTGTCACGACGATTTCTTTGAGTTTTTTAGCAAAACCTTCCATTCGCACAAACCACTGTTTGGAGAGGTAGGGTTCGATTGTTGCTTTTGACCGGTAGGAAATTCCAACGCGATTGATGTGTGGAACGGTTTTGACCAGTAAACCCTGTTTGTGCAAGTCTGCCTCAACTGCTTTCCTTGCCTCCGCCATGGTGAGGCCTTGATAGGGTCCACCATTTTCGTTGATACGGCCTTCTGGCGTCATGATATTGATAAATGGAAGGTTGTGTGTCAGGCCCATTTGATAATCGTTTGGATCATGTGCAGGAGTCACTTTTACAGCGCCTGTCCCAAAAGCAGGGTCGACATGGCGGTCTCCGATGATAGGAATACTCCGATTGACTAGAGGAAGAAGCACAGATTTTCCAATCAGAGTAGAGTAGCGTTCATCGCGAGGTGAAACAGCTACAGCAGTATCTCCAAGGAGGGTTTCAGGCCGGGTGGTGGCAATTTGTATGAAGCCCGATCCATCTGTTAGTGGGTAATGGATATACCATAAAAAGGATTGACGTTCTTCATATTCTACCTCGTCGTCAGCTAATGCAGTTTGTGTGGCCGGGTCCCAGTTAACGAGATAATCGCCTCTATAGATCAAGCCATCATCAAAGAGCTTTTTAAACATGGTTCGGACGGCTCGATTATTTCCTTCGTCCATAGTAAAGCGGAGGCGCGACCAGTCGCAGGAACATCCTAGGCGTTTAAGCTGCTCGATGATTCGTGTTTCGCTTGAAGTTTTCCAGGTCCACACGTGTTCGAGGAATGTCTCGCGGGGATAGTCTTTTCTTTTTTTTCCGTCAACGCTCATCAAGTGACGTTCGACAACGGTTTGGGTAGAAATGCCTGCATGGTCTGTTCCAGGGATCCAGAGGACTTCATATCCCAGCATACGCTTCCATCTAGCCAAAACATCCTGGAGTGCATTGACCAGGGCGTGGCCCATGTGAAGGATTCCAGTGACATTTGGAGGGGGCATGACAAGACAGTATGAGGACTTTAAAGACTGATTATTTGCCCAAAAATAATGATTGTCTTTCCAATATTGATACCATTTTGCGTCTGTTTGTTTTGCATTATAGGCTTTTTCCAGTTCAGGCATGATTCTCCATCTATAAAAGTCCAATAGTGTTTTGCATCAATTACTCACTCCTGACGCGTAATGTGGGTTACTCAGAGGTAGGTGCCTTCCCTTGTTTGCTCAACGAAATATCGAAGAAGGTATAGGCAAACAAAGCGATTCTATAGGCAATATAAATACATCCTCCATCAGAGAAGGAAAGGGGAAATCCGGCAAAGTTCATGAGAGGGATAGCGAGACAGACGGGGAAAATTTTGTTTAGCATGACATCGGCAGCCGCCATGATGGTAGGGTTGAAACGTTCTGAATATCGCTGCCAAATCTTGTAAGAGATGTATTGATTGATTGCTGCGGCCAAGAGGATAAATGGTGTTCCTGTCAATGGAGAGGCCTCTGAATATTGGAACAGCCATGTAACCGATGAACCGACAAAGGAGCATGCGATATTAAGAGTAATGGTGAATCGATCCGAATACGGAAGGGGGGCCTGATGATCAGGAAAGAGTTTCCTTTGAATATAGAGGAGATTTTCCATAACGACCTCACTTGGTTAGTCAATCAAGCAATCTTCCTTCATTCTGTCAATTATATCCACTTAGGGGCCGCTTGATTTTGTCAACAACCTTAGGTAAGTATAAATAATCGGGTAAAAAAGCGGCGGCAAGCCGCCGCTTCCTGGTTCAACACCTGGCTCTTCCTTAGCTTCGTATTGGAGAACTAATGGGTGTTGTTGGGGCTTTAGGATCATTCGTTTTGTTAGGTGTAGTGGGAGGTGTGGTTGTTGTTCCACTTGCGTCTGCTGCAGATGTATTTGCAGATGTATTTGCAGATGTATTTGCAGGTGTTGCTTCAGCCGGTTTTGGTTGCAGCAAGTCAAATTTGAAAAGTGCGCGAATAGCAAAAGAAGCAACCGCGATTGCGACATCAACGTAAGGTGGCAACGCATAATCTAATAAACTGCTTAAACCCCAGTTTAAGGCATATGTAGCGCCGCCGACGAAAGCCGCATCAATAGTGCCAAAGAGGTATTTGTAGTTTCCTTCGGGCTTACCAGCACCATAGGTATCTACACATGTTTCACTTACCCAATTGGCAATGAGGTTGATTGCACCGATTCCAACCCAATTTGCTGTAGTGAAAACGGGTACAGAAACGTAGAGGCTGCCCATGTTCGCAGGAATTTGTGAAACCCCCCATACAGTATATTCTTTAACTGTGCTTGCCCCTTGCGTGGCTGCTCCATAGGCGTAGCTAGCTCCGTCACCAATCGCGGTGATTGTTGTACTAAAAGCGCTTCTTAAACTGTCCATATATTATTCTCCTTATGATTTTGGATAACATCTGGTAAATCAAATTCTCTTAACTAAAAAAATATGCAGGTAAAGAATGTTATAATGTTCGTCGGATTTTTTTACAAGATGAAAAATAACATTTAGTAAAAATTTACGATATTTTTTGCTTGATGCTCCCAAAGCTAGAGAATAGTGCACTCATGGTAAAGATTTCTATATAGGTGCTGTTTCTGTTCGTCGCCCGCACAACTGTAATAGAGAAATAATTGTCGATAGAGCTGTCTTCTTTCCCAAAGAAAAGATTTGCTGATCCAATCTTTTTCCAAAAGATCGTTGGCAAGTGCATGGCTCCCCAAAGTCCATGTCCGAGGATATGTAGTGGAAAACACTCCGGTAAAATGAATGAGAGCCATTTCATGACCTTCCGTCCCCTGCAGCCAACAGCCATAAAGAAAATGGAGTAGTGTCGATTCCTTGTTCAGGAATTCGATGGGATAGGCACCAAGCCATTCATGAACCTGTTTCCAATTTTTATCCAGAAGCAGCGCCCAAATTTTGCGGATATTAAGTCTTAGTCGTGCTTCGAAACTAAGTTCACAGTGTTCAAGCGCCTGAAATGCAAAATGGATAAGTCCTGTTTTGCCTGCATCCAGAGCTTGATCCATCAAATATAAAAAGGTTCTCATCTTTGAAAAATCAAGCTTAAAATAGGGGTTTGTAAAGGCCGCGGCAAATAGACTATCTAGATCTTGATGATGAGAGGCGATCATCATTTCAATATCGTCGAAAGATATTTGATATTTGGAAGAAAAACGGGATTTAATTTCATCAATTTTATCCCTTGCATATTGCCAGGAACCAAGTTCAATGATAGCTGCAAAAGCATCCAGAAGATCTGAAAAAGGCGGAATTTCTAGCTGTACCAAATCGTCAATAATTTCTCCCAGAATATAAGGCTTTGCCAGCCAAAAAGCTAAAGGAATGGCAAAGCGCAGTAAATGATGAGGAAGGGTGGTTTTGAAAGTGTGATCCTCGATAAAAGAGAGGGGTTCCCAATGTTTTTGCAGGCTGGAAAACAATCTGCGCGTGTGCGTATCGATGGCAGAAGCGTCCAAATGCCTAACCGATAAAAGGATAAATCGATAGGCTGCCATTCTCTGCTGACGCGATACCTCGTGCATTCTAGAAAAAATCTGTTCCTGCAAAACTGGAAGGAGTGGGTGTTTGGGATAACGGCGATAGGCGATTTCAAAACATTTCAGTTCTTCTTCATTTTCATTGAGATTTTGGTATACAAGTGCTTTGCCTAAATATTCCAATGGGCCCCCGGGCGTTCCGTGGAGTTTCTCAAATTCAGCTAATGCATTTTCAAGTAGTGCGCTCTTGTCGCTTTCTCCTTTTGCCTGTTCGATAAAAGTTACGCCAGCCCTGAAAAGGGCTTCACGCCCTTCAGGCCTGTCTGGGAAGGAATAAGCGATGCGACGATATTCACTTAAGGCTTGTGGATAATCGCGATGAGCTAAAAAGGCATCGGGTACAGCAAGGCAGTTGATCGTCAGATTCAAGCTTCCCACAGATACTTGTAAGTGGTGAATTTCAAAATCGGCATCACCGGATAAAAAGCCAATATGTGTGCCTATCAAAGGAAGGTGAGCGATGTAGGAAAACTGTAGCACATCGTCAAGGTACAGATGGATGGTTTTTTCGATTTTTTCTATGCGGATACGGGTCCAATGGCCTCGTTTTAGAAATATGTCAGGCACTTGCATCACTTCAACATTGGATCTGAGAAGCTTTGTCGTACGGTATTTATCTGAACTGAGCCACAGGCAATATCCATCAGTAATATAATTGCGATCGCCTATTTCTGGGACGCTCATCAAAATGCCAACCCCACGTCCTTCTTCTTTCAAACACACTGATGTTTCGATACGTATATTTCCTGTGAAGGATTGCTTTGAGATCATGAAATTGACCCATTCGGCTTCTTCAGTCACCCTTGTAATGGCGCTGGGCTCGGCAATAAGAATATGTTCCTGAAATTCCCAGTCTATCTTTGCTTTAACGTCCAAATCGGCCACATGGAACCAGTCTGAGCGACCTTCTAGATAATTCTCGAGGTCGTGGATCATCTGATCGACCGATTGGTATCTCTCGGTTAAATCACTATCTAAACATTTTTCAGTGATGCGTGCCAGCGCGCGGGGGACATCCCGGTAGGGAGCTGCAATAACGGGATCAGTCCATTCTTCCTTAGCCATGGATATACGGAATTCTTCCAGTGTTCCTCGTTTAAAAGGTTGTTTGAGGGTCAACAACTGGTAGAGGATGACTCCAAGTGAATAGATGTCTGTCTGTATCGAAGCAGCATGACCAAGAGCGCGTTGAGGATCCATGTAGGCGACGGTTCCAACCACTTTTCCTAGTCTTGTAATTTCAGGGTGGCTGGGAGGCGAGATTGTTGGTAGAAAAGAGAATTCTTCTTCATCGGATAAGGGGCTGTCAATGAATTTAGCGAGACCCCAATCTAAAATCAGCACTTCGCCATATTTTCCGACAATCATATTTTCTGGTTTGAGATCGCGATGTAAAACGCCTCTTGAGTGGGCGTAGGCAACAGCCTGACAAATGGTGATGAATATGCGCATGAGGGCGGGAATAGAACCGCCCAGATGATCGATTTTTTCACCGCGCCGTTCCTGTTGGCGTGTTTTGCGCAAGATTTGCTTTAGGGTATCTCCTTCCACGTAAGGCATGGTGTAGTAAGCTGAAAGGGGACTTGCCTGGATTGAGTAAATGGGAATGATAGCTGGGTGGGTGAGTTGGCACGTGACGTGAGCTTCCTTTAAAAAGCGATGTCTGATTTGGGAATGATCGGTCAAATCGGGTCTGATTCTCTTCAGAGCGATGCGACGCCCGCAGACAGAATCGTAAGCGAGATACACCTCGCCCATCCCTCCTTTTCCTATGACCTCGATCAAATGATAGCGATTGGCAAGGATTTCCTTGTTCGCGTTGGGAGGAGGGAGATCGGGATGAGAACTATAGTCGATGTTCATAGTCTTATTCGGCCTTCTACCAGGAGGTCGCGGGCTTCGATCGAAGCGAATTGAACGATACAGTTGGAGCCCAGGTCTTCATCGAAATAGATGCCATTCATGGAAGCGTACGATGCAGCCATCTGATGAAAGAGGGCATTTGTTCCCACTTCATCTCTTTCTGGGAGAGTATAGCGAAACCCGCAATGGAGGGTTCGTATTTCCTGATGCTTCCAGACCTGATATGCAGAGATAATAGCCTCTTCCACAGTAGCGCTCCAAACAGTGGTCTCATTTTCCGTTTTTGCAGAAACTTCGTGGAACCAAATGTAGTGATAGGGTTCAATTTGCCTGAGAAATAAGTATTGTTTCCCTTTACCTTGAACGTAAATGCAGGCTACATGGATGAGTTTGGGTTTGTGCATGATCAAGATTTAACAAAAATCACCTTTATTCTAAATTGAAATCTTCGCTTTTGAAATCTTTACTTTTGAAATCTTCACTTTAACTCGGTCTTTTAAAAAGATCACTAAGTTAAATATATTTTTCAAGAAAATAATAAAAAATTTAGAATGTGGGGTTGATCTTAAAATATGGTTTGTTCTATAATGTGTTTCAGGAAGATTAAAATATTTAAAATTAGGCCTTAGCGCCTGGAGGATTATGGGACCGCAATTAGTTAGCAATTTTATCAAAACATTTGCGATTGAACTTCAAAATAGTGAAGAATGTAAACTGGATTTGTTTGTCATTTCTCCCGACAACAGCAAATTTTCCAAGTTGAATGTAACTGATAAGGATAAGCTTACAGAATATGCACTTCAACATCGAATTATTCCGATGATCTTCTTGGGCAACCAGGTATTCATGTATGTGCACCCTCAACAACAAAACCATGTAGCGAAAATCCAAGGCGCTGCTGCAGGAGTAGGACTAGAAGGGAAAACGTTCACAGTTGAAACAATGACGGAAGAACAAGCGAAAGAAGTTCTGGCATTGAGCGAAGCCTTTGTAGAAGAAGAAGATGTTGAAGTAGCAAAAAAGGAAAAAAATGGCGATTATAAGGAGACAGCAAGATCTAAAACGGCTCCTCAACGTCTTAGAACAGCTGAGTCTACCAACTTAGATTCAATTGATCTTATCCACGGAAAGTTTCAGAGTGCCAAGACATTAGTCGCTTTATTTGTTCAAACAAAGCTGGCGGAGATTATCAAAAGATTCATTGAAAGAAGGGAAGAACAAAGAGCGCAAGAAAAGGAAACAGCCAAAGCAGATAGAATTCGGACCGATCTACAGAAGGATGTTTTAAAGGAGGAGTTTTTAAAAGGTGTGAAAAGAAGCGAATCTGTCAAAAATGATGAGAGACGAGCACAGATAATAAAAAACGGCTCATAATTTAAATGTAAGGTAGTCAGGCCGTCCCGGCCTCTAAACCTGGGTGTAGAGGCTGACAGGAAATAGCTGACGGAATGTTTTGCTGGCAAATTTAGTTATAGGATCACAAAAAAAATTTGGCTATATTTATTTAATATGGCCATTTTTTTTGTGATCCTATAACTAAATTTTGCACGCAAATCATCCCGTCAGCTATTTCCTGTCAGCCTTGTAAGGCCCATTTCAGTCTTCTTTTTATTCAGGCTGGGACGGCATGACTACCTTCTTTAATAACAATAAAAACATAAGGAAACATAATTATGAATGATTATGGGCTTTATTATATGGGTTTATTCAGGGCTATGCAAGAAATAGTAGAGTTTATTAAAAAAAAAACCTCGTGTTGTAGACGGGGAAATCGATGTGTTTAATAGAGAACGACAAGAACAAAGACGGATTTTAGAAGATACATTTACAGTAATCGCTACGGCATTTGTGCCCGGTCCTTTTCGAAATATATATAATTATCATTGTACTGAAGCATTGTATAGGGGATTACTGGATGAGAGTCGAGGTTATGCGAAAGCAAGTAAATCTGACTTAGAAGGCGCGAGAAGAATTGTAAGTGGTTTAACGACCCGGAATAGCGAATCTTCAAGGACCGCAAAAAGGCTACAACTTTTAGCGACTCGTAAAGTTGCAATGATGCGGAAAGACCAAGAGCAACTCGATAATTTTCTGGGGAGAAGATAAAAGATGGCAGCTCCTACCGGTCTTTCCTTAATGACTACTCTTATGCTTAATTTTGCACGGGATGAAATCCGTGCATTAATTGCTGAACATCATAAGTGGGATGTCAACCATGGGCTAACGCCTGTTGAACAAGTAGAAAAGATGATGGCGTTAACGAGGGTATTTCAGGAAAAAATAAACATTATCAAAGAAAACAATGTTCCAGAAGATGAAAGAGATGAATTTAAAGCTCAGGTTGAAAGGATATTTGCTAAAGAACAACTTGCTTTGATGCAGAGTTATAGTGATGAGGCCGAAGATTATGAAGTTCTTGCGCGTCAGTTGAAGGATAAAAAACCGGATCGAAATGGCTCAATGAGTAGAATGGTCAAAGCATTACAACTACAAAAAATTTCGCTGCATCGTCCTATGGCTCTTTTGATAGAGCAAATTAACCGACAGACAGAAATCATTAACGATGGAATAAAAGCGGAGATGGCCCGTTCAGGGGCTGCTTCGACTGGTTTGCCGGTGTTGACTCCGGAACAAGCAGCTGATAAGGCAATGGCAGAATTATTGATGGAGGAGTCGAAGGCAAAGCAAAAGAAACCAAAAAAGAAAGGCAAAGGGGATAAAGCTGATAAGGCTGGCTCAGAAGTTAGTGAATCCGTCCCAGTGGCACAAGCCTCTGATGCATCAACTCAAAAGCAGAAAAAAGGAAGAAAAGCTGTCGCTATTGCAGCAGCAGCGCCCGCCCCTTCATTCGATGGTGTAACGCGTCAGAGACAATTTGATAAGCGATTATCGTTTGAGCATCCACTTCATTTTAGGGTAAAGCGATGGATAAAGGGAGATCTCGAGCAAATTAGAAATGAATTTGGTCCGACCTATGCAAATCTAGATGACAAGGGGCTCCATGAGACTCTTCGCAGACATGAAGGTGGTCCGTTGGCAAGATTGTTAGGTAAGGATAATGAAGGAGTCTTCTGGTGGCGAACAGAAAATGGTGCTGGAAAGAATAGTGCTGCAATGTTAGTTCAAAGCACACGGACGGAGGAGAATGAGGATAATCTTCCGTTGAATGTACTGGGAATTCTCAACTTTGCGTTCGATGAAAATAATATTGTATTTCATGCTTATTTTGTTCCCATAGATTCGGACAAACTATTTTCTTATGATGAGATCATTAGAGGTAGAATTGGGGATTTAGAGGACGAAATGCGACGTATGGAAGAGGATATGGCAGTAGAAACAGAAGCTGAGCGTGATTTGTTGCCCGAAGAAGAATGGAATATCGTACGTGACCGTCAGCTTGTATTTGAAAAGGATGGGTCTTGTGTATGCACTTTCAAACACACTGGAAACAAAATGAAAGTTATTCCTATTGGGTATTGATGGGAAGCAATTCACAAATTAAAACATGAAAGTGGTGGATCAGAAGAAAAACTGGGAATTTGAAAGCAACATTAACGATGGAAACGATTAAACGATATAATAATAGAACAAGCACAGTTGTTTAACTATTTAAAAGTCTCACAACTTCCAGTTGGTTTGCTAGTAAATTTTCGTCGTGGAAAATTGGAATGGAAAAGATTGCAAAACAATCAGGAATGTATTATTGATGCGGACATGGTTGAAGAGCCAGTATCGTTTTGAATATCCAAAAAAATTATCGTTATATCGTTATATCGTTTTCATCGTTGATTTTGATACGAGGTAATACTTTGCTTCCATCGTGGTTTTTGGCAAACCTTTGAATTTTCTTGGGTATAAGGTCATCTCGCAATTTTATAAATTAATATCTTAAACAAATAATATAAAACGTTTGTATTAAAATATCATTTGATTAAAAATTTATTGATATGATAAAATGATTTCAAAACTATAAATGTTAATAACATTCAACAAAAAACGTTTTACCTAAGGATAATTATGGCAGCTTTTTCCGGTTTTTCTGATATCACTAACTATGCGCTTACTTGGGCAGAGAAGGAAATCAATACATTTATTGTAGAACATCCACGTCTATATGATGAGCGCTCTGGGCTAACACTTGATGAACAAAAAGCAAAAGATAATGCTGCCGAAGAGGACTTAAAAAAGAGAATAGAGGAAGTCAGAGACAAGTTAGTTCCCGCAGATGAAAGAAAGGGATTTGAAGCAGCGGCGCATGTGTTATTTGGCAAAGCACGGAAAGCCTGGAGTCAAAGCCAACAGCCTTTTATCAATGAAGAAAAAATGGGTGCGAGGTTTTGTACAAGTCATGCGGATCGAAATGGCGATATGCTCAAAGATGCTAAAGTTCTTCAGCTGAGTATATTTGCCAGGAGGAACATGCTGAAAAAAGACGAGGCTCATTTGACTGAGCAAATAAAGGAGCAGGCAAAAATCATTAGTGATGGATTAAGAATGGAGAGTGCCCGCCTAGGTGCTGCTTCGACTGGTTTGCCGGAGTTGACTCCGGAACAAGCAGCTGATAAGGCAATGGCAGAATTATTGATGGGGGAGTCGAAGGCAAAGCAAACGAAACCAAAAAAGAAAGGCAAAGGGAAGAATGCTGTTAAGGCTGGCTCAGAAGTTAGCGAATCCGTCCCAGTGGCACAAGCCTCCGGTGCACCAACTCAAAAGCAGAAAAAAGGAAGAGAAGCTGTCGCTATTGCAGCAGCAGCGCCCGCCCCTTCATTCGATGGTGTAATGCGTCAGAGACAATTTGATAAGCGATTATCGTTTAATCATCCACTTCATCCTAGGGTAAAACGATGGATAACGGGAGATCTCAAGAAAATTAAAAATGAATTTGGTCCGACTTATGCAGTTCTGAATGAAAAGGGGCTCAATGAGACTCTTCGCAGACATGAAGGTGGTCCGTTGGCAAGATTGTTAGGTAAGGATAATGAAGGAGTCTTATGGTGGCGAACAGAAAATGGTGCTGCAAAGAATAGTGCTGCAATGTTGGTTCAAAGCACACGGACGAAGGATAATGAGGATGATCTTCCGTTGAATGTACTGGGAATTCTCAACTTTGCGTTCGATGAAAAGAATATTGTATTTCATGCTTATTTTGTTCCCATAGATTTGGACAAACTATTTTCTTATGATGAGATCATTAGAGGTAGAATTGGGGATTTAGAGGAAGAAATGCGACGTATGGAAGAGGATGTGGCACTAGAAACAGAGGCTGAGCGTGATTTGTTGCCCGAAGAAGAATGGAATGTCGTAGGTGACCGTCAGTTTGAATTTCAAAAGGATGGGTCTTGTGTATGCACTTTCAAACACACTAGAAACAAAATGAAAGTTATTCCTATTGGGTCTTGATGGGAAGCAATTCATAAGAAACTTCTAACTGGCCATTTACAATGGGATAGCGCACCGTTGCTTGATAAGGCAATTCCAGGTAATCGTGCTTCACAAAGAATGTTAGCCTATCTCCTTTTAAAATGGGGGGATGCATGAGGGAGAGATCGAATATACCAAAATCTTTTAAGGCCGATCCTTCGTATAATAACGATGATTGATCGGCTTCGATCCGTTGATAGTAATTCTCCTTAAACTGTTCGATATTCTCAATAAATTGAAATTCAATTCCTTTAGCAAAAAAATTTGTGATTTGTGCCAGTGCTCCAATATTTTCCTTCTGCCCTAACTGAGGATATCGTTCGTAGAGTTCTCCAAAATTTGCATATTGTTTTCCTCGGACGTCGATGACTGGTTGCTGTTTGTGGTTGTATAAAAAGAACAATTCCTCCGATCCTAGTGTGAGCATCCGGATTGAAATTTTCATCTTTTGATAAATCTCGATTTTGTAAAAAATTATTTTATTTTTAACTTAAATGTAAATGGCTGTCAACCTAATCGTCATGGCTGTTCTTTAATTTGTTCTGTAATTAGAGCAAGGCGATAAAAACTGGGCAATAATAATGGACCGGTAATGATGACTCCTCGAGTGCTTCGGTTCAGGGATTCCAGCTGTTGTCGAGTGGGTAAGGTCAGGGGATGAGTGGATATGTTGCTAGGGGAATAACGACCGGGTTCGACAAGGAGAGGACCGATCAATAGGAACTTGGTGTTGTCTCCATCTGAGATTAAATAGAAATCGCCGCCATCAAGTACAACTTTTCCTTTAACACGAACGCGCATACTGGAGATGCGCAGTCCAACAGCAGCAGCGGCATAGCGAAAGGGTTCGTAGCTGAATGGTGATGTAGGAGACCATTTCATGATTGCAAATCCACCAGGATTGACTTTTAAATTGGTGACCTCATGTATCGCTCCCAGACTCTTCTCCATTTCTGAGACACAGGAGCTCTGACATTTAAAAGCGTTCCAAGTGATGCTTACTTCCTCAACCTCTGCTTTTGCGAGGGCAGAAATCGTCAGTAATGCGAATAATAATGGAACATAAAGTTGTTTCTGCATCTTTTTAACTCCCGATATTGCATTATAATTACGTATATAGCATGAATAAATCTGCCAGTCTAATAAAATTGAGTCGTACACGATATGATCAAGACCAAAATCATTTGCACCATTGGCCCATCCGTCAATACTTTAGAAAAAATCTGCGAATTGATGGCAGCGGGAATGAATGTTGCCCGTTTAAATTTCAGCCATGGAAATCACGAAGAACATTTATTGGCTATCGAAAGGTTAAAGGAAGCTAGAGACAGATTGAATAAGCCTCTTGCGATCATGCTAGATACTAAGGGCCCTGAAATCCGTTTAGGTAAAATTAAAGCGGGTCATGTGACGTTGACTCCCGGCCAGAGATGGCGCCTCGTTAAAGAAGAGCTCGTCGGCGATGAGAATCAAATCTCTATTATTCCCCATGATATCCCTGAACAACTGCAGATAGGAACCCAAGTTTTATTCGACGACGGCTATATCTCATCAATAGTGATTGAAAAAAGCCATGATGGCGTGTTGGTTGAAGTGACGAATGGGGGAGTGATTCGCTCAGGCAAGGGGGTGAATATTCCCAATGCCCATCTCAACCTTCCGGCTGTGACGGCGAAAGATATCCACGATATCCAGTTCGGATGTCGACAGGATATCGATATCATTGCTGCCTCTTTTGTCCGTTCGGCTGAACATGTGTTAGCGATCAAGAAATTGTTAGCTGATGAAAAACGACACGATATCCTTGTGATAGCCAAGATTGAAAATAATGAGGGTGTGCAAAATTTTGACAACATAGTCCAGGCGGCGGATGGCATTATGATTGCGAGAGGCGATCTGGGCGTTGAGGTCCCCTTAAGCCATGTTCCTCGTTTGCAAAAAATGATGATTCGCAAAAGCTATCTTGCGGGTAAGCCTGTGGTGACTGCGACGCAGATGCTGGAGTCGATGATTCAAAATCCCCGTCCCACGCGTGCTGAAACATCTGATGTTGCAAATGCGATTTATGATAGTACTTCAGCCGTGATGCTATCTGGGGAGACGGCAGTGGGACTGTATCCGATTGAGACGGTCAACGTTATGAGAAGCATTATCGAAGAGGCGGAAGCCGATTTCAATTATCGTGCTTTTTTCGACCAGCATGCACCTCTTGTGTATCATGATGTGCCATCGGCGGTGACGCTTGCGACCGTGAAGACAGCCTATAGTTCTAACGCTAAGGCGATTTTTGCTTTTACCAGAGGAGGTTCGACAGCGCGTCTTCTATCTAGATTGCGTCCCAAGATGCCTATTATCGCAATGACAGGGCTAAAGAAGAGTTATCATCAGCTTGCATTCAATTGGGGGGTTATACCTGTTTATGTTCCTAATTGCCAAACTATCCGTGAAGGATTTGACAAAGTGAGTTCTTTTGCATTGGAGCATCATTTGGTGTCTTATGGGGACCTTGTTGTAGTGACTGCAGGAACACCTTTTGGGATATCGGGGACGACGAATATGATGTTGGTCGAGAGCATTGGCGATGTCCTTGTGCGGGGGCATGCAGGATATGGAGAAAGAGTCCATGGTAATGTTGTCATTGTCCTGGCACCGGAGTCTAAAGAACCTTATGAAGTTAAAGATCAATTGATTGTGATAGCGAAATGCGATGAGTCTTATCTCTCTTTGATGCAAATTGCAGCGGGAATAATTTTGCAGAATCATATTAACGATATATCTTCGGAGAAGTATGCAAAGAAGATTGCATTGGGGTTAGGTAAGCCGATCTTATTGAGAGCAGATGCGGCCTGCAGGATTTTGAAGGAGGGGCAATTAGTGACGTTGGATCCTGAGAAGGCGCTTGTTTATAAGGGTGTTGTGCTGGATTAACCCCCTTTCTCCTGCTAATCCCGTGCCCGTGCCCGTGCCCGTGCCCGAACCATCACTTTGCCCTGCGTTCATTCCGATTCCCGTGCCCCTTTCTCCTTCTCGTGCCCGTGCCCGTGCCCGAAAAAAAGTGGCGTTATTCGTGCAAGGGCACGACAAAGAAGGTTCAAGGTTTCCAATAATAATCGTAAGAACCGTCCGAGCTTTCTTCCCCGATATCTCGATCTACAGTCTTAGTGTTTTCTTCGCTTTTTGAACCGAAAACGCTTTCCCATGTTTCTTTATCCAAAGTTCTAATCAATTTTTTTTCGCCTTCTCCGCTGTACAAATGTATAAAGTGAGCCTCATCTCGTCCGTAATTTCTGTTCGATTTAATGTCAAGCATTATACGAGTTTTTAATGATAAAAATTCAGAGGCTTCTCTATTTTTTTTTATGCGTCCTCGATAACAATCTACACACTTATCTATATGTCTGTTCCACTCAGAAATGCATTCCTGATGATAGGTATGACCACAGGGTAAAGTCACTTTTCTCTCACAATCATGCTTCGGAATATCATGCATATTATAATGGCAAATTGTACAATTTTTTGGTGGTATCATCACTAACTCCTTTATTAAAAATTTAAAGTTCAGTTTATTTGCGAATATGCAAATAATTAACGCTAGTTTAAACTATACTCTTGTTTAATGTCAATTGACAAATAAATCAGACATTAACTCCCGCATAAAAAAACTCAATTTGCCGTCATTAAATCGGAGATTATGGGCATCATCCAAAAGATCAGCTGCTTTTAAGAGAGCGGAATTGATGAAAAAATCTAAAACTTCTTCTTCACTAAGTGTCATCGGTAGCTCCTTTGTTTAATCATTTTTAGCTCTTCAATGCCAAGTTTTCTGCCATGCCTCATACTCGACATCACGAATGCGATGTCGCGCGATATTGCCCTCATGTAAGCTCATGATGTCTCTTTCAACTGATTCGACGAAATGTGATTGATCTTCTGAAGGGATAGAAAGCCGTGCATATTCCCTAATAAATGCAATTGCTGCTGTTTTATCCATACAGTTGCGTACGACATGTGAAACATTTTCAGTAATCGCGTTTCGATACCGCATCCTAAATGGATCTGGTTCCCCTAGCTCTTTTCGGGTGACGGAATAGCGAAGGCATGAACGCTCGTATGCCCATACAAAGACGTCTCGCAAAAGTTCTATGCGATTTAATTCGTAGACTCCCAAAAGGCCATTGACATAGGTTTGCTGTGGGACATCTACAAATGATAATGGACAGAGATTGTTTTGAATAAGAGGAATATTTGCTGCTAGTCGTGATACACGCTTATTTACATCTTCAAAAGGTTGTAAATAAGGTAAATGCACCATTAAAAAAAATGCTTGCTCAAATGGATTTTTAATTGCACATGCGGTATCTACAACTTGTTGGAAAAGTTCCCGAATTTTCTGTGGCATTGCTAATGGCTGATATACTGATTTCCCTATGCCTACAGCTATTGATCGTAGACGACCACAAGCCTCAAGATCAACCATTAAATCATTGGATAGAAGCGCATGCAGATTGAGAATGATTGGACGATTGATGCCAATATCAGATGCCGTATGAATTAAAAACTCGATAGCGTCTTTGTGATTTAAGATCATTCTGGCTTCACGGAGATCCTTCCCCTCAGCAATCTGGCTTAATTCAAAAAGACGTTCTGTCTCCAATAGAGAATAAGTATTGCCTTCCAAACGACTTGAATTCCATGATAAATCAATAAGAAGGCGTCCATAAATCTTTCTAGCATATGTTCCTGCAGGTTGTTCGCCATCCGTTTTTCCCATTTCAAAAAGCCGCTGGCGTATAGATTCAGAAAGGTAGTAAGTGACATTTGGGCGGTACTCATCGAGAAATTGGATGTTATAACCGACAGGAGTTCGTGCTTGAATAGGTCGAATGACTTGTCTTTGGATTTCTTCAGCTTCAAGCGACAGTGAAATAGCATGGGCGTTATGAGCTTCAAAACGACCTTGCACGTCTTTTCCTTCTTTTGAAGGAAGCATGTACAACCTAGCACGAGCTTTTCCCTCAGCATGCAGTAGACCATTTTTTACGAGAAAAACCAACCGATGCTGTACATTACGACGGGAAATAGAAATGCTTAAGCTTTCCATGATTTTGCTAAGAGGGACACCTTCTGGAAACTGAGCTACAATATTTATAATGACATCGAGTTCATTTTGATCAATTTGTTTGGGCATAACTCATTTCTCAAGGATAGTGGTGTAATACTGGCTAATGTACAACGAAAATCAGTTTATGTAGTGCATTATAGTCTAATAAACCATAAAAACACGATTATATAGTGTATTAGGCTTAATGTACAACAAAAACCTCAATACACTAAATCAGATGTGGATTCCATGCTATTATCAACTGCATTTTTGCATGGCAGATTGACAAAGTTGTCGAACTGAGATTTATACTGTTCAAGCAAGGAATAATGGGTAAGATCGCCGACGCGAATCGGCACAACCGTCGCATAACCTTCTCTCATTAAAACAATGTCGCTATCGTTATGTTCATCGTATTGTGCCAGCTTTGCTCCAAGCCAGTAATAGGAACTTCCTTCTGCAGGATGCTTCCGTTGTTCAGGATTTTCTGTCCAATATTCTTGTCCCTGCCTAGCAAAGCGAATTCCTTTAATTCCCTCTTCCAAGTGGGTAGGAAAATTGACATTTAACAGTGTTCCTGGAGGTAAAGGATGATGCAAGGCATATTGGACTATAGAAGGAATATAAATATCTGCCACTTCATAGCAAGGATTAAAGTAGTCGGCTACAGAAAGAGCAATTCCTGGGATATTATGTAATACTCCTTCAATCACACCTGCAACTGTTCCGCTATAGAGGACATTCTTTCCTGCATTGCTCCCGCGATTTATACCAGAAACAATCAATTGCGGTGTTTGAGGCAATATCACGCTCAACGCCAATTTAACGCAGTCGGCAGGGGTTCCATTGATGGACCAAACTTTAGCTTCTTTTGCAAAAGGCCATTCGATTTTTTCGATCCTTAAAGGATGGCGGATCGTAATCGATAAGCTGACTGCGGATTGCTCACTGGCAGGGGCGACCACTACAACATCGGCAATTTGGGAAAGAATATTCCATAAATGCTTGATTCCAGGAGCATATACTCCGTCGTCATTCACGATTAATATATAGGGGCGATTATTCATCTTAAATATCTCTTTTTATTCGATTAAGCATAAATATTATTGCTTTCGATAGCGAATGTCAATGATTTGGTTTGCAAATTACAAGCCAGACCCCAAGACGTGAACAGATACGTTTTTTTTGGATTGAAGAAATTTTACCACATTTTTCTGTTTGACTGCTATATATAGAATTTATGTGGGTGCAATTAAAAGTGAGGGGATGAACCAGCCTCTCTGTGTTCTCTGTGGGCTCTGTGGTTTAATAAAGCCCAGGTTCATGTTTATTTCAAAAATTTTAATAACCACAGAGCCCACAGAGAACACAGAGAGACTAATTCACCCCGCACTTTTAATTGCACTCAATTTATGTAACTATTCACGTCTTGGGGACCGCATGTTTTTTCAGAGAATTTTTAATCCTGGACTCGCTATTAACTCCTATCTTATTGGAGATGAAAAGACAAAGCGCTGTGCTGTGATCGATCCTAGCCGTCATGTGGTTCCGTTCATTGTACAGGCCCAAAATGCTGGTCTGGATATCACAGATATATTGGAAACGCATGTTCATGCCGATTATGTTTCCGGTGCAAGAGAGTTAAAACATCAGTTAAACGAAAAGCCCCGCATTTATTGTTCTGGCTTTGGCGGAAAAAAATGGATTCCCTCTTATGCCGATGTCGTTGTTAATTCAAAAACAATTGTGAAATTCGGAGAAATCCGCCTCGAACCCCTGCATACACCAGGACATACCCCTGAACATATTATCTGGGTGTGCTATGATGAATCGCGTAGTTCCCGCATTCCCTGGTTTGCATTTACAGGGGATTGTCTTCTAGTAGGGTCGATCGGCCGCCCTGATTTATTGGGAGAAAAGGAACTCCCTCAATTAGCGTCACAGCTATATTATACGATCTTCGAGGTGTTAGCACCATTGCCAGATTTTTTAGAAATACACCCCGGTCATGGCGAAGGTTCTCTATGTGGAAAATCGGTGAAGCAGCGGGCGACCTCGACGCTTGGTTATGAGCGATTATTTAATTCTTACTTGCAACAGTGCCCGCTTGAAGAATGGATAAAAAAAATCTCAAAGGAACATTTGCCAATCCCTCCCTATTTTCACCATCTCAAAAAAAAGAACCTTGAAGGCCCTTCCCTGTTAGGCACATTGAAATCGGAATTGCTGAGCAGCAATAAGAAAGCCCCGTCTCTTAATAAACTCTTTTTGCTAGATATCAGACATCCAGAAGTTTTTGCTGCTGGCCACATCAAAGGTGCAATCAATATCCCTCTATCGAACACTTTTTGCCATTGGGCTGGTTGGATGCTTCCTTTCAAACAACCCATCGGGTTGATCGTGGAAAATACGCACGTTCATGCTGAAATTATCGATCAACTTCGTTTGATGGGTTTTGATCAGAAGATATCAGTTATCCACATGAAGGAGGATCACAGGTTGGACTGTGACATCTCATCTTTTCCCATGATCGATGTGGAAGAATTGGCAAAGCAGAATACGAAAACAAAATCGCTTTACATATTGGATGTGCGGACACCTGAAGAATGGCTTGGAGGGCATATCCCTGGTTCTAGTCATTTGGAGCTCATTCATTTCGCAGACAGACTGAAAAATCTTCCGGACAATAAAACAATTGCACTCCTTTGCAAGAGTGGACAGAGGGCCTCATTGGCAGCATCATTATTGCAAAAGAATGGGTTTACATCTGTCATGAACATCCGTGGAGGGATGCAAGCGTGGAAGCAGGCTGGACTTCCTTTGGAATCTTCTAAGAGAAAAAAACATTAAAGGAGGGAATATGTCTTCAACATTGGCTCAAAAACAAACAGGCCTTCATTTGGGCGATACAGCCCCTGACTTCAAAGCGATAACGACTCAGGGACCGATTTCTTTTCACGAATGGATCGGCAATAGCTGGTGCGTTCTGTTTTCACATCCAAAAGACTTTACACCTGTTTGTACGACAGAATTAGGGGCTATATCCCGTATGAAAGGCGATTTTGAAAAGCGCAATACCAAAGTGATTGCATTGAGTGTGAGTCCGCTAAACGATCATCAAAACTGGATCAATGACATCAATGAGACGCAGCATACTCGTGTGAATTTTCCGTTGATCAGCGATGAAATGGCAACGATAGCACAACTCTATGGAATGATCCACCCCAATGCTAATGATACATTCACGGTGCGGAGCGTTTTTCTCATTGATCCTAAAAAGAAAATCCGGTTGATCTTGACCTATCCAGCATCGACAGGTCGCAATTTCAAGGAAATTTTGAGAACGCTTGATTCGCTTCAATTAACGGATCATCATAAGGTAGCTACTCCCGCGGACTGGGTGTTTGGGGGAGAGTGTGTGATTTTGCCGGGCATCACAGATCCATCAGAAATCAATAAGCTCTTCCCAAAAGGGTTTAGACAGCTTAAACCCTATTTGAGAATGACACCTCAGCCTGGAAAGATCTGAAAGCTCACCGTAAGGTGAGTTATTAACGTCTGATGCAGCCGCCATCAGCGCAGCAGGAGCCATTACCTTTATCGCAATTGCATCCTTTATCTGAAAAACACCCGCAATGTGATGTAAAAGTGCATCTGCAATTTTTGCAATGACAAACTCTCCTTACTGGCTCCTGCATTTGTTGGCTTGGATTCTGGTCCCAGTTCTGATTTTGATTTTGATCTAGTTCCTGCGAGAAAAGAAATCCGGTGCCCATCAATGAGATTGAGAGGACTAAAATGGTAAAGTATTTCATATATCACTCCTTAAAATAATTAATATACAATCTGTTTCTGTTTCCTACGACTTCGATTCAATATGAGGGATTCCCCATGACAGAAACATCAATGAAATTCCGAAGAATATCATATTTATTCCCACTAAAATTCCCAAAACCCAAAAGGCAGAGCCTGGCCAACCCGACCAAATGATATAAGCGATGACCAACGCAAGAACGCCATTGAGGAGTAGCCATCCCCAGTTGCGTAAAGGGCGCAGCTGAAAACTTAAGATAATCTTGGCGATCCCTTCAGCAATAAAAAAGACGATAAGGAGCGCTGTAAGAGAAAATACTCCTGCTACCGGGAAAATCAACAACAATATGCCAAAGATCAGGTATAAAATTCCTGTGAGGAGAGACCCCCAAAATCCCGGGACATGGCGCGATTTAAAAATGCGGAACAATTGAGCAACACCGGCTATGATTAATAGCCATCCTATAAAAAGTTCCGAGCTTAGTGTCGATATTCCGGGAAGTGCGACGGCAATAAATCCCAGCAATGTAAAGATAAGTCCTTCGAAGAAAAGCAAATAACGGTGATTTTGCAACCATTCCACAAGGTTCTCCTTTGTTTGACATAAGATGAGCGTTAATCAGTCTTATATCCTGAAAGCAATTTCTTGTAAAACGAACTCATCGTGGAATCCTTGAAATTTTAATTGCTAGGCATTATCATAAATTCACAATTTCGTCAGAAATATTAACCTCAGATTCACACTCTCTACATCGTGCTTATCATGCTGCTTTGCGATCATGTTCATAATGCCGAATGTCCGATTTCTAAATCTATCGCTCGACGGCCCAAAGGGCCATCACATAGTAGCTGAGGGCAACGCCCTCGGGAGGCAATATCAAAAAAACACATGCCCTGAAAGGGCATAACTAGGCATCATCGACCCATTTTGCAAGATGAATATTGTTCCAAATTGTTTGCCTGTATGAGTCGAATTCTATCCTCCTCAACCTAAGAATGTTCTTCTAAACAATTGGCGGTATTTGAAGATCATGTTCATCATTGAGTGCTCGCAAATAATTTTGTTATGCCCTTTCAGGGCATTATTTTCTGGCATTGTTTTCCGAGGGCGTTGCCCTCGGCTACTATGTGATGGCCCTTTGGGCCGTCGAGCGATAGATTTAGAAATCGGACATTCGGCATTATGAACATGATCTTCAAATACCGCCAATTGTTTAGAAGAACATTCTTAGGTTGAGGAGGATAGAATTCGACTCATACAGGCAAACAATTTGGAACAATATTCATCTTGCAAAATGGGTCGATGATGCCTAGTTATGCCCTTTCAGGGCATGTGTTTTTTTGATATTGCCTCCCGAGGGCGTTGCCCTCGGCTACAATGTGATGGCCCTTTGGGCCGTCGAGCGATACATTCAGAAATCGGACATTCGGCATTATGAACATGATTGCAAAGCGGCATGATAAGCACGATGTAGAGAGTGTGAATTTGAGGTTAATATTTCTGACGAAATTGTGAAAATAGCCTAATTGCGGAGCCCCGTAGTCCTTGCGTGGCCGAGACCTTACGAAACCGAATATCGTGCGTGACCGAGACCGTAACCGTAACCGAGACCGAACCGTGCCCGAAAACTCACAAGCACGGTTCGGTCACGGTTACCGTTACGGTTACGGGCTCGGTCACGCACGATATTCGGTTTCGTAAGGTCTCGGCCACGCAAGGACTACGGGGGCTCCCGGTGCGTAAGCGAATTATTCTTCCCCGAGGCTTTGACGCAATTCAGAGGGGCTTGAGTTTGTCAACACCCTCTTAGGGAAGGTTTAATATTCTATAGAGGGGACATTTTTTATTATGACAGATGTTATCCCTATTCCATCTACGACAACTCGGACACTGATAAGCCTGTAGTTCTTCAAAGTAAATCCCATGACTGTCACTAAATACGCCGGAGAGAGCTTCCAGGTTTCCATGTGAATTCAAAAAGAAAATCCCATCCGCGTTAATATGAATCTGCCAGGGATCGACGTAAATTTTCTCCCGGGAAAAAGAATTAGTTTCGGAAGAGAAAACCGAAACCTGATGTTCGTCAAATGCCTGCAAAGCAGTGGTGAAGAATAAGATTACAAATAAAGAAAGCACTCTCATTGATGTCATAATGTTTTTCTCCCATTTTTGAAAAAATTTATATGCATCAAAGCTTATATTCTTTAAATTTTTTTCGTGCAACAGAAATCCCTACCCTTCTTTAATTGGAGACTTCTTAAACACTTCTACTTCGAAAATCATTTGGCTATTTGGTTCGATGAGTTCGCTTCCGGATCCGTAAGCTAAATCCGGATGAATGTATAAAATTCTTTTTTCTCCTTCGCGCATCCCTACTACTCCCTGCATAAATCCTGAAATCGTAGATTTTAATAATATCTCCTTAGGTTCCTCACTATTTGGGCCAAATTCAACCTCTTTGTCGCCTTCCAGAATTTTTGCTGTATATTTTATGGATGGAGAGTCATTCTCTTGCACTTCTGAGCCAGTCCCTTGTTTTATGACTTTGTAAGCTAATTTTCCCTTCACTAAGACTATAACTCCATTTTCTCCGGTTATTGCAGCCATGAAACGGTTTGCATTAGCAAGCCTCTCTTGTTTGACAAAACGGCAATGCTCCTTTTGCTTCTTTTCAATATCATCACGGTTTAAAACTAGGCCCCGATGAGCAGCTTTAATTCCTTCTACAAGCTGGTCAAAATCAGTAGCGTGGACAGAATTTTTCACATAGTTTTCATAAAGGAGATAACCTTGATAATAAGAAATACTTTCTGCGAAAATAAAAAAAGGAATAAGTAGAAAAAACATATTTATTATAATCATATTATTGTGCAGTCCATTGGTTAATTGTTACCTCAAAGATTGATTTGTCCCGGTAGGCGTCTAAGATTCTTTCGCGAGTATCTTCATAACTTTTATAGAGTCTTTTAGTCTCGGGGTCGTTCTGAACAGCTGCAAAAATGGGTGGTTGAATTTTTTCCAAAAGAAAATCGCTTCCCGGAAAATCAATAGGGTCTAAATGTGAGACAATCTCATTTAATTCTTCACCTAGAGAGATAACATTCGAGCTAATGACGGCCGGTTCTGATTCGAATAGCATTGAAGAGCAATGTTTTACAAAAAAAAGACTTTGTGGGTTCAGATGATCTAGCTGCTCCTTAAATGGTGAAGAAGACAGTTTTTTAATGGCTACCATAAGATCTGTTCTTTTTTTAAATGCTTTAGCATTTCTATTTCCATAACCTAAAAGAATGCCTAATCTTTCTGAACTGTCCATTACAGTCTTTAAAAATTCATCGTTTTTGAGCATTTCGCTCAGAATTTCTTCTGTGGTAGCTTTAGTATGTAATTGATCCTGAAAAGTCTTAATATTGGTATTTAGGGTATCTAAAGCAGCCCTCTTATTTATCACTACAATCTCTTTTATTTGGTGACGCCCCATGTTACCACAGTCGATTCTTCTTAAAACAAAATTTTTGCTGGGAAATAAATGATTGTATTTTAACCAGGTATCCCATCCTTCCTCAAAAGTAAGAAATGGATAAGTAAAGGCAGGAGCGCTTTGATAATCGGCTATGGAAAATGGCTTTTCCCCAAACAATGTATAAGCGAGATCATGCGATCTGACTAGTAATTCAAAAAACGCCTCCAAATGTTTACGTTCTTCTTGCGTCATATGAGGATTTCTTTTTTGAGAGGCTCCTGCGCAAAACAGTAAGAGAAAAAAACATATCAAGGGCTTCATTTATCAAACACCCCTTTTAAAATAGGCGAAAAATTAATTATTCGGTTTGGTGTAGCTTGATTTGTTTCAACAACAAATCTTATTGAATATAAAATTTGTTGTTTGCCAATTGAAGAATAGATTCAACTGCTTTTTCAGCGTCCTCGCCCGAAGCCTTCACGCCTATCTGTGCGCCTTGAACAGCAGTCAGCATCGAAATGCTCAAAAGCGATTTCGCACTTACCGACAACTTTTGATATGTCAAAAAAACTTCTGATTTAAAGGTGGTGGCACACTTAACAATTTCTACGGATGGAACCAAATAAAGCCCACGGTGATCTGTGACTTTAAACTTTCCTCGCGCCGTATTTTTTTTGCTCATAGTGACTGTCATCATAATGTTATCTACTTTACCAAGGTTTTAATAAGTTAATGAAGCGAATCCTTTTTGATTCGTAGGAATTGCGCACTTTCGATGAGATACAGCTTGAAGCATTAATTTTTATTTTAGATAAAGAGAATATTAATTTTATGTAAAGAGGGTGGAGAAATGGAATATTTTATTCTTAAATGATACAGTCACAATAGGATGCTTATCATTAAAAAAGAAAGATCATAAATGGGCAGTAGGAATGCTTAACAAAGAATAAAGATCGTGCTATACGAGTGATAGATTCCCAAAAAGATGGAGTGATATTATGCCCTCTCAAACATTGCATTATGCAATAGGAGTGGATTTAGGCGGCACGAAGATTGAAACAGGCATTGTCGATGAAAACGGCAGAGTGCATGGACATCAACGCTTAAATACATCTGTAAGTGAAGGGCCCGCCGCAATCGAAAGACAAATTCTCAATAGCATCGATTTTCTCTTAAAAGAAAATCCCACGCCCATTTTGGGCATCGGCATTGGAGTTGCGGGACAAATTGAGCCTAAATCAGGTCTAGTGATTTTTGCTCCCAATCTGAACTGGCATAACTACTCTCTCCAATCAAACATTGAAAATAAATTGAAAGTTCCTACACGACTCATCAATGACGTCAGAGCCATTACCCTTGCTGAGTGGCTTTATGGAGCTGGAAAAGGTTGCAGAGACCTTCTCTGCGCCTTTATCGGGACGGGTATCGGGAGTGGCGTCGTCTGCGAAGGGAAGCTTCTGACCGGTTTCAGCAACACCTTTGGTGAAGTCGGCCATATGACAATCGATTTTAACGGTCCCCTTTGCACTTGCGGCAAACGGGGATGTCTCGAGGCATATGCAGGTGGATGGGGAATCGCTGCCCGTGCCCAAGAGGCTATTGAGACAGACAAGCGTGGGTCTTCCAGTCAATTCCTCCTCAATCTTGCGGACGACGACATAAGTTCTGTTTCTGCAAAAGTCGTTGCCGAAGCCTTTAATCAGAAAGATCCTATGGCTGTTTCCTTAATGCAGACCGTTCAAAAAGCATTGGTGGCTGGATTTGCCAGTCTGGTCAATTTATATAATCCAGGCAGGCTGATATTGGGTGGAGGCTTAATCGACGGCATGCCTGAGATGGTCCATACCATTCATCAGGGGGTGAAAGCTCATGCTCTCAAAGCCGCTACACATTCTCTCGAAGTCGTTCAGGCAAAATTGGGAAAGGGAGTAGGTGTGATTGGTGCTGCGGCGGCAATTTTCAATTTATTCTACAATAAGGGTGAGTCCGCTTATGTATAATTCTGTTTATTCAACTTTGTTTTTAGATGTGGGAGGCGTTCTTCTCACCAATGGATGGGACCAGCATATGCGGGAAAAGGCCGCTAAAAAGTTCAATCTGGATCTTGTGGAAATGAATAAATTGCATGCTTTGACATTTGATACCTATGAGATAGGTAAAATCACCCTGGACGTCTATCTCGATCGCGTTGTCTTTTACGAGCCCCGCAAATTTTCCAGAGAAGAATTTATTGAATTCATGTATTCTCAGTCGCAACCTTTTCCTGAAATGCTCCAACTTATCCGGGAAGTCAAAGAACGCTTCGGTCTTCGCACTGTCGCGGTAAGTAATGAAGGTCGTGAACTCATGCTTCATCGCATCCGCTATTTTCATCTCAAAAAAGTTATCGATTTTTTTGTATGTTCCGGTTTCGTTGGATACCGCAAACCCGATGAAAGCATCTATCGATTAGCGTTAGATCTAGCCCAAGTCGTCCCGCAAGAAGTTATCTATATCGACGACAGGGCCATGTTCGTAGAAATTGGATCACAAATGGGCATGCAGGCGATCCACCATCAGAGTTTTCAGCAAACTAGGAACCTGTTAATAGATTTCTTATCAATTACCTCAACGGGAAGGATTGACAATTATGTCGGAACGTCTTCAAACACTACTCGGCGATGAGTCAAAAAAATTATTAGACCATCAATGTAAAACTATTTCTAAAGATAAACTTCATTTGCCCGGCCCCGATTTTATCGATCGGGTCGTTTCACAAACTGATCGCAAACCGGGTGTATTGCGCAATCTGGCCCAAATGTTCAAGCACGGAAGACTGGGAGGAACAGGCTATTTATCCATCCTCCCAGTTGATCAGGGAGTGGAACATTCTGCGGGAGCAAGTTTTGCTGTTAATCCCGACTATTTTGATCCTGAAAATATTGTCAAATTGGCCATAGAAGGGGGGTGCAACGCGGTTGCCTCCACTTTGGGCGTTCTTGGCGCTGTGGCACGGCGTTATGCCCACAAAATTCCATTCATCGTCAAATTAAACCACAATGAATTTCTGAGTTATCCCAATACCTATGATCAGATTTATTTCGCCCACGTTGAGCAGGCTTGGGAAATGGGCGCGGTAGCCGTCGGTGCCACAATCTATTTTGGTTCGCCGGAGTCTCATAGACAGATTCAAGAGACAAGCATAGCTTTTGAAAGGGCGCATGAACTGGGGATGGCCACTGTGTTATGGTGCTACCTCCGCAACAACGCATTCAAAAAGGATGGTGTCGATTACTCTACAAGCGCGGATCTGACGGGACAGGCAAATCATCTGGGAGTAACGATCGAAGCAGATATCATCAAACAGAAGCAGCCTACAAATAATGGCGGTTTTCGGGCGCTTCAATATGGAAAAACAAGTGATTTGGTTTATGACCGTTTGACCACAGATCATCCAATCGATTTAACGCGCTATCAGTTAGTAAATTGTTACATGGGCCGCAGCGGTTTAATTAATTCAGGTGGCGAATCGGGCAAAAGCGACCTTACAGATGCGGTAAAAACGGCTGTCATCAACAAACGGGCGGGGGGAATGGGCTTGATTTCAGGAAGGAAAGCCTTTCAAAAACCCATGAAGGATGGAATTGCACTTTTAAATGCAATTCAAGATGTTTATTTGGATAAATCGGTTACTATCGCGTAAAGCGAAGGAGGATCGCGATGAAATATTCGAGTTTGGTCAAATCATCTTATCTTTGTTTATGTTTTTTTTCCTTTGGCTTTCTTTGCCAACCATTAACGGCTTATGTAAGTGTACCCAAAAATTACAATGACACGACTGATCGAATGAATCGGGGAGGAGATCCACCAGATCGCGGGGGCCTAATCGATCAACAAAGGCCTGCTGAATACCTTGACGACCGTTGGGGGGTCGACGATCGTTATTATTATGAGCATGGTTATCTGGAAACGGGTACCGTTTTTGATCCAATATACAATTCAACCACGCCACCTTATTATCCTTATCCGAATCCTTATTATCCTGAGACTAATGAGCTGTATTATCCCTATTATCCTTATGAGTATTATCGGCCTGGTTATACAAGATAGAGGACACTGAAAGGCTAAGGCTAAAGGACATAGGACCTTGAGGACCTTGAGGACAAAAGACAAAGGACCATGAGGACCTGAGGACCTGAGGACCATGAGGACAAAAGACAAAGGACCTTGAGGACAAGGACCTTGAGGACCCGCGAAAGGCCCAAGGGGCCGACATCTTGTGCGATCGGTCACATAGGTAACAGTTGATTCACCCACATAGGTAACACTTTTATTGTTAATAAAAAGTTTATTCCTATACCACTCTAGTTACTGAGCTCGAAAAAGTGGGGAAGTAACTTATCGTTTAAATGAAGGGGCTTTCGCCCCCTCAAACAACTTCCGTATAACCGTCATGTTTCAGTCGATGTACGAGAGTCGTTGTTTTGCACTTGAAATCATACTCTATTAATCCGCTATTGTCCATAAAAACAAGTTCTATAATATGTATGAGCGACTTCCGGTTATCAGAATGTGAAGGAGATGGGGAGTCGTTGTTTTGCCGGGGGGTTTGGGGGGCAGAGCCCCCCATTATATATATGGAACACCTTATTGATCATTGATACACCTGCAAAGACCTGTTTTACTCCAACGACTGATGTCGATGGTTTTTGGTTTCTTCACAACCTCCTTTCTTTCCTTCTTTCAATTTTTGGTTTTTCAAAACCATTTTCATTTATTTTTCCTAAAAATACCGGACCATAAAAAACCTCTAAGGAGTCATTATCAGTGGGTTTGAGACCAATATATTCTCCCTTTAAAGTATCACTAATAAAAATATGCCTCCCCATCCATTTTATTTGTCCTCCTTTTTCAACCTTCCTCACATCAAAAATATTTCTGTCATATTCCGGAGATCTAAGTCTGCCATTCCAGCTTCTATTTGAAGCCGTGTAACAGTCACCCGGCTTTTTCATATTTAATGCTTCATGAGGTCTTTCAAAATTATAGTCATTCATAAAACTTTCTAAAGCTTGAATTTGTAGAGCTAGCGTCTCTTTAGGAGGTGTGGCAACTTCTTGTTGCAAGGTCAAATGGAATCTTTCATGTCTTCCATTTTCCTCCGGGTGTCCCGGATTTATCCATTCAGGAATTACTCCGGCCTTTATTAAATATACTGACAAATTTGTTAACCTCCCGGTTCCTACTGACCCGAATGGCGGTCCATTATCGGATCTTATCCTATTTGGAAGGCCATATTCTAGAAAAGCCCGGTCGAGAATCGGCCACACATATTTCACAGTATGCTTATCTAGATGAGTACAGCAAATAAGAAATCGACTGTCGCAATCGGTAATTGTTAAAGGTTCACATTTAAAGCCATCTCCTGTTAAAAACCATCCTTTCAAATCTATAGCCCACGTATCATTACATTTTGTGATATGACCTAAAGGCGCTGTCGCCGGGACTCTGGGTTTAAATCTTCTTTTTGTGACAAGGTGATATTCTTTAAATATTTCATACATTCTGGTTGGAGACGGCCATATTTGATCCGGGTATAATTCCGAAAGTTTTGCTAAAATTTTTTTTGGTCCCCAATTAAGACGTCTGCGTTTCAAATCAATGGCTATTTGGATTTGTTCTTCAGTAAATAGACAATAAGGCTTATGAGGTGCTTTTGAGAGGTCATTCAACCCTTCTACTCCTAAATCAAGATACCTTTTGTACCATTTATATGCGGTTTTTGTACTTATTCCATATCTCGCACATATAGCAGTCATTGAAGCTTCTCCATTGATATATGCTTCAATAACTTGTAGTCTTTGATCTTCCACTTTAAATTTCTCCCACGCCATAACACCTCTTTAAACTATTAAAAATAAAGGTATTATAACATTTTTTTTGTTAAAGTGTTACCTATGTCGGTGAATCAAAGTGTTACCTATGTGGGTGAATTGGACCATCTCGTAGCCCAGGCCGCAAGGCCTGGGTAGGCAAAAATACCCCTCTGAGCCCTGTAAGGGCGGCATAAAACCGACCGCGCCTTTAGGTCCAGTCAATGCCCAAGCCTGAAGGCGCAGCCCATTTTATGCCGCCCTTACAGGGCTCAGAGGGATTTTTGGCCTACCCAGGCCTTGCGGCCTGGGCTATGAGATTGTCGGCCCCTTGGGCCTAGCGCGGTTCTTGGATAGAATGTTACCCATGTCCTTGATCACACAGCGAGCAAACACAATTGGGACAATGTGTCACTGTGGGTAGGCGTGGACTGATATGGACAATGTCACTGTTCTTCTATTGAGATCTATCAGATTTAATTGCACCCAGCCTTGACTTCGAGCTTGCCTTTTATTCATGTTATGAACAAACTTGATCCTCAGGATGCGGGCAACAATAAATGCTTCAATTAGGCCGCATCAAAGCCTCGGGGTTGAATGATCGCAAAAGGCATTGTGTTGAGTTAATACGATGTCTTTTGCGATCATTCAACCGCAAGATCTTTCATGCAAGCCAATTGAAGTATTTATTGTTGCCCGCTTCATTCAATCTATCAGGGATAGCGATTGTGAATGTATTAGGAAGAAGAATAGAAAGTCAGATTCAATTTTGGTCTCTTTTAGGACCATTTTTTCTTTTGTTGTCTGTAGCTGTTCTCATATTTAAAATTTCTGCTCATTGGTATTTTCCTTTAACAGCTCTGTTTGGAATACCTTTATGCGTAAAATGGCGTATGAAAGGAATGGCGGCGGCCTTATGCTGTCTATTTCTATTGTCTGCATTGAGTTATCAGTCACTTGAATTAGACGAAAGGTATTGGCATGTGGGCCTCACCCTCGCAATGGCTTTTTCTATGATAGTGATGACATTATCATTGGAGGAAGGCGAAGGGCTGGTCAGCAATCTTCAACGAGAATCTCAAAGCCGGTTAGATAACTGCATGTTGCTGGATGAGAAATGGAAGGCAGCTGAACGGGAATGGGTGCTAGAGAGGGAAAAGGCCAAAATGGAGGTTTTTTCACTATCACAAGAGGCTCTTTCCCTTCAGGATAGTAAGCAAACGCATTTAAAATTAGCTCAGCTGGCAAAAGAGGAACTTCTTCATTTTCGTGTTCAACATGAACTGTTATTACAGGATTTGCACTATAAAAAACTTCAGACATCGCAGCTTCAGGAACGATTAGAAGAGATGGATGTAACCATCCATAATTTTGTTAACTCCGATTCAGAAAAACAGATTGAATCATTGACGGATCGTGCTGAAATTCTCGAAAAAGAAAAAGAGGCTTTAACTCTCGAATTGCAATCGAATAAAAAGCGTGAACAGGAGTTTAGTGCTGACCAGGCGCGCATCATGCAGGTACTTGAAAAAGAAAAAGAGATCGCTGAGGCCAATTATGCGCTTGTTCTGGAAGAGCGAATGGTTTGTCAAAAAGAAAAAGAAACGTTAACTCTCGAATTGCAATCGAATAAAAAGCGTGAACAGGAGTTTAGTGCTGACCAGGCGCGCATCATGCAGGTACATGAAAAAGAAAAAGAGACCGCTGAGGCCAACTATGCTCGTGTTCTGGAAGCGCGATTGGAATGCCAAAAGAAAAATGAAGCATTAACTCTTGAATTGGAATTATATCGGGAGAAAGAATTGGAGTTTAAAGCCGATTTTACACGCGTTAAACAGGAAATGGAAGAGCGGCAAAGGCCAGTATTAAAGTCATCGGCAAATACACGATCCGTTGAAGCAATGTACAATCAGCTTTCTCAACAGTTTCAGGAAAAGTGCGAAGTGTTAAATGCTACTCGCCGAGAATTGTTTGCTGTGAATGAGCTGCTTTACAAAGCAAAAAAAGAATATGAGGAATCTCATGTTTACGACCAACCGGATATTGAAAAAAAGTTGCAGAGACACATTGGTATTTCAGCGAAGCAATTCGAACAAATGTGCACCCTCTTTCAGCAGGAAATAGATGAGCTCCATCAAGTGATCGGTTGCCTATTAAAACAAATCAATCACCCGCCTGCTCACAAGTAATGAAACCTGATGATCTAAAATCTCCATTTACCTGGGACGAACGCAGGGTAATGGTCCAGGACCGCATATGGTATGTCCCAAATCAGTATGAAAACTTTAATAGCTTTACCTTCCCTGGGTGGAATTCTCCTCTTTTTTTTGATAACAGCAACCCCGTTTGCATCGAATATTGCAGCGGAAATGGGGCGTGGGTTGCTGTTAAGGCTAGGATGAATCCACAATACAATTGGGTGGCAGTCGAGCTCAAATTTGAAAGAGTACGGAAAATATGGTCAAAATTAAAGAACTTCCAGTTAACAAATCTGATGGCAGTTTGCGGCGAAGGATATCGGCTGACTCGACACTACATCCCAGATGCAAGTATCCACTCTGTCTTTATTAATTTTCCCGATCCATGGCCTAAAAAAAGGCATGCTAAACATCGAATTGTTCAACCATCCTTTGTTAATGAAATCATCCGTATCTTGCATCCAGGAGGAGTATTGACAATGGTTACTGATGATGCTGATTATTCACGCGTCATGATCGATGTTGTTCTGCAGTTTTCCGAATTTGAATCTGAATTTGCCGATCCTTATTATGTAACAGATTATCCTGAGTATGGAACATCCTACTTTGAAGATTTATGGCGGCAAAAAGGGAAGAATATCCATTACCATTCTTTCCGTAAAAGTTACAATTTATCAAGGTAAGTTTCATGAGCCGTGATGATCATGACCATACAGATGACATTGAGGAATTGCCTGGCATTGACGACCAATTATTTTTGCATCACCGCATATTTGAGGGTGATTGGATGAATGCAGACCTGTCTCAATTCGATGACGTCACTATTCAATTAGATGGACGCGTCCAATCCGATCTGTTATGGAAGTCTGAGCGTGATCAGGCTCAGAAAGCTATTGAGAATGGATTTGGCATTATGTGGGAAATGCAAATGGGTTTATTTGATGAAATGCCTCAACCCATTGCAAATCAGACACAGTTTTTGTCATTGACATTAGCGTTGGAGCATTTTCGCGATTCTCTTTGGAAAGAATTCAAACAGCATTCTGTCGGATTTGTTCTTTATCGTGGTTCCGCAGACTTTGCCCGCAATTTTCCTTGGGATGACAATCAGCAGGCGAATTTTAGAGCCTGGCTTCTTGAGAAGGGGTTATCTGAGTTAATTGAACAAGAATTTCATCAACTCATACAATGTCATGAAGGTAGGTTATGGGCACGTTTGTTTTGCAGGGATGTTATAGTGGAATATCTTTACTTGTTGACAAGTCGAATCCCTGACTCGCTACCCGTTTTTCTCTATTTGGATGTTTCACCCGTTTCTCGAAGCCTGTCAGCAGAATTGCAACTATTGAATCCCGAACGATTCGACCGTTTTCAGGTAGCCCTGAAAAATACTCATTTAACTTATAACGCGTTTGGTTGGAATGTCCCTTCCCCTTATGGATACATTGGGAATGTCGCTATTCAGAAGTTACCCGAAATGCCAGAATTATCTATTGGGGTTTGTATTCCTCCGTTGAATAATTATCAGACTCACTCTTATTTGGAATTGGAAAATGCCATTAAAGAATTGCAAACCAGATCATTGCCTTTCAAGCTGATTGGGGAAAATTATTTAACATCTCAGTGGGATGGTCTTGATTATCTACTTTTTGCTCAATCGGGAATGAGTGCTCAAGGAATGAGAAAGCTTCTAGGTTTCTGCGCTGCAGGCGGAATCCCTGTATCCACCGGAGAGAAGGTGGGTTTGCCCGGCGAAATGGATTTTATGGAGTTTATAAAGCTATTTTCATGAAAACTATAGCATTACTGTTCTTAGGGTTATTTGTGAGCAATTTAGCAGTTAATATAGAGGCTGCTAATGTGGATACCCTCCATCAAATTTTCACAACAGCACCAAATCCATTCAATTATGATTTACAGGTAAAAATTCTGGCTGGTGAAAAACCTGATGCCGAATTATGCATTTGCATGCATGGAATGGGGAGTGATTCTACTCTTTCCGAAGTGATGAAATCCAATCCTGCTATTCCTTATCACATTGCCGCTTTTAATTTCCCCGATTATGGTTCACGGCACCAAAACATATTGAAGACAACATTTGGGACTTTTGATGAAATTGCCCCAGCCCTATTTGTATTAAAAAAGTGCATTGTAGATGGGGGAGTGGATAAAGCGCATCTCTATGGGTTTTCAGCCGGAGGTGGCGCTATTATTAACATTTTGGCGGTGCTAAACTCGAATTCTTACGACAAAGCATTGCAAAAATTGGGCTTAGGTTGCGCTGAAAAACAAAAAATTCTTCAGTCAATACAAAAGGGAAGTGTGATTTTGGAAGTTCCATTGAGATCTTTTGATGAAATTGCTGATGTTTTTGGGGGCTGTGAAATGCGTAAATTGGCTCAGCGTGCAAGAAAAAATGGGATGGTTCCTATCGAAAATATAAAAAAATTACAGGGTCTTTCTTTGAATTGCTTTGTTTACTTTGCTTATCCAGACGACTCACTTGGCAATAGAGATGATGCTGAATTTATCAATAGGCTGAGAAATGCAAATGAAAAAGGAAAAACAGTTGCCATAGTTGGGAAGGATGCGGGTCATACGACCTATCATCCTGAACTATGGACTGCTTTTAAAAAATCTATTGTCAATCCACAAAAAAAATGATAGTTTTCGGTAAGGTAACGAGGCGGTGCCTTTCCTATGAAACAATTATTCGCAATTTTTTTTATCCTGGTTTCATTTTGTTCCACTCATCTTGCAGGTGAGGTCATTCACTGCACAGAAAATGTGTTAAAACAAATTTATCCCAATCAAAATGCCTGCGTGCTGCAAGAGAGCATTCCTCCCAATCTGCAAGGATTGCCTTATGTGACATATCCAATCGAAGTTTCTCGATATAATACTGAGCGTTTCAATTTTAATAAGCGTTTTAACGTCTTTCCCAAAGCGATCATTATTCCTAAATCTTTTTCCACACTCTCTAAAGTCTTGTGTTATCTTCGCAAAAAACATTTGAATTTTTCTATTCGCTCAGGAGGGCACTGTTTTGAACCAGGATCACTCTCACCGGATTATATTCTCGATCTGCGTCGGTTTGACTCTATTGAGTTATCTAAAGGTGAAGTTTATATTGGTGCTGGAGCTCGCTTAGGTCCTGTTATTCAAAAATTAGGAAAACAAAATCTAGTTATTCCGACTGGAACTTGTCAGTCGGTAGGCATTGCAGGATTAACACTTGGAGGAGGCATTGGCTTTTTATGCAGAACTTTTGGGTTAACATGCGACGCTCTGAAAAGCGTGACTTTTCTGACAGCTGATTCTAAAATCATTGAAGTAAATGAAAAACAGCATTCAGACCTTTTTTGGGCTCTTCGCGGAGCTGGAAATGGTTCTTATGGCATAGCCTTGGGCTTTACATTTAAGACTTTTCACGTACCACAAGCCAGTTTTCTTCAGTTGAAATGGGAATGGAATCCTATCCTTGTTTATCAAATATTTGATGCCTGGCATGCATGGATACAACAATTACCGAATAACATTAATCCCGTGTTAACTTTGGCTTATTCAAATGGAAAGTTAAGCATAGTTTTGGAGGCTTTAAAAGTTGGAAAAGGACCTTTTGTTGAGTGGGAACAGGCTTTTCAGAAGCTGAATCCCACAGTTAAAATCCACAAAGGAAGCTATCTCGAACTAGCTCAACTCTGGGCTGATTCACCTACAACTCCATTTCAAAAAATCAAATCGATAATTGCGTTTCAATCTATTCCAGCAACAGCCCTGCAGTTGACCATACAGTATTTTGAGCAATTACAATTTAATCAGGCTCCTTTTCAAGTAGGATTTCAATTTACGGCATTTGGTGGAAAGCTTGCCCAAGGAGATACAGCATTTTTTCCACGTAAAGCTATTGAATGGTGGCATCAGGCCGTTAATTGGAATCAACAGGAACAGGAAGGGGTTGCCTTAGCAAGCATTCAGCAATTTTACACGTCAGTAGTTCCACTGGTTTCAAATTTTTGTTATGCCAATGATGTTGATTATGATCTTGGCAATCAATATCTTGAGGCTTATTATGGAGATCATGTCAACCGTCTCATTCAAATAAAGACTATCTATGATCCTCAAAATATTTTTCGTTGGAAGCAAAGCATACCTCTTTAAGGTCAAATCTGAAAGTGTGTCTTGACAGAATTATCCATCAAATACAATATGAGATTTACCCATAAAGTTGAAGTTAAACAAGGAGGGAGTATGAAAATTTTTAATAGAAAATTGGGCACTTTATTGGCCTATCTCGTTGTTTCTACTGCCGTGCTGACAGCCGCCAATAACAATTTTATAGTCACAAATCTTGACTCTGATATGCCTGGTGTTGCACCAATTACTGATCCGAATCTTGTTAATTCGTGGGGACTCACTTTTGACGCAGCGGGCAATCTCATCGTTGCTGACAATGGAACGAACCTTGCAACTTCCTACGCTAGAGATGGGACTATTCTTAATTTTGTGGTCAATGTTGCTAGTAATCCTTCGGGAGTTGAAAGAAATCCATCCTCGAGTGCATTCTTCCTTCCATCAACCAGTTTTCCTGCAGAATTTCTTTTTGCAACAGAAGACGGCACGATTTTGGCTTATAACAGAAATGTTGATCCAAACAATGCAATCGTAGTGGTAGACAGATCTTCAATCAATAGTGTTTACAAAGGCTTGGCCATTGCAAAATCAAATGGCCAATACTTCATTTATGCCACCGATTTCCACAATGGTCTGGTTAACGTCTTTGATGCATCATTTAATTTCGTCTCATCATTTACAGACCCATTGATTCCGGCTGGCTTTGCCCCATTTAACATCGCCAGTATCAACAATAGGCTGTATGTGACATATGCGAAGCAGTTGGCGCCAGATAACCATGACGATCAAGCTGGACCGGGCAATGGATTTATCGATATATTTGGTACCGATAGCAGATTCATAAAGCGTCTTGTATCAAATGGAGCTTTAGATTCGCCTTGGGGGTTGGCATTGGCGCCAAAAAGATTTGGGAAGTTGGGTGGGTTATTGCTCGTCGGTAATTTCGGCAATGGAGTCATAAATATCTACGACCCATTGAGTGGCAAATTTCAAGGGCAATTGAGGAATAGGGATGGTGTGATTGTTCTTCCTGGTCTTTGGGCTATTAGATTTGATAATAGTTTAAATTGTCATAGAAGAACAGTTCCTACACTTTTCTTTGCTTCTGGACCCAATTGTGAAAGTGATGGCTTACTCGGGAGAATCGTTCCTAAAGTCAAGCGTCCCAATCATCATAAGGGCTGCAAACGCCATCGTCCACATTGCCGCTGATTTACGTTTAGAGAGGGCAGCATTGCTGCCCTCTTCTCTTTAACGTGAAGCTTGGATTGACAGGAATGAATATGTTCAAAATTTTTCTTAGCTTTTTGATTAGTGTTTCTGCCTGTTGTTATTCATCAAACTGTTGCCATCCACTGATATCTCCTGAATGTTTGTATCCGCAGGAAGTTTATGGGACAACAACCACTGTATATATAGGCGCTGCAGTAGAACCCACCATTGCGGTAAATCCGATAGACCCTCGAAAGATGGTGGCGGCGTGGCAACAGGATAGGATTTCAAATGGAGCAGCCCTTTTAACCAATATCGCATTCTCAAGAGATGGGGGAAAAAATTGGTGTCCTAGCACTATTCCATTACAGAGTTGTCAGTGCGGGACTAACCAACGGTCCGGAGATGATTGGTTAAGCTACTCATCTGATGGAAAACGTCTATATCTCTGTGCGAGCGTCCTCAATTCTACCCAAGATCCCAATACCGAAAAGCAATCTGGAGTCGTAGTCGCTGTTTCAAAAGATGATGGTAAAACTTGGAGCAAGCCCCACTTTTTATTTTCCAGCATGAATTACATTTCAGATCCTACACAGCAGTTTGCAAATTCGGATAAAACTTCGATTACTGCCGACCCAAACAACCGTAAAAGAGCCATTGCCGTTTGGGCTAATTTCAATCCTTCTTCATCAAGTCACGGGGTGAGTCAGAGCAGTTTTACTACGGACAGTGGAAATACATGGTCGGCTGTGCAGCAAGTGTACGATCCTTTTCCTGATCTTGTGCAAGAGGGGTTGAGCAACGGAATTCAAAATGACAATCAGTCAAGCAACAATGTCGTTGTGATTTTACCAAAAGGGAAAAGAAAAAAAAGGTTAAGTGGCGACTGGCTTAATTTTGCTGTAAGGGTTTACGCAAAGCCAGGAGCAACCAACACCCAGTATGTTAGCGATTCTTTCCCTTTTCAATATTCTTTAACGGATATTGTATTAGTTCGATCCAAAGACCAGGGCAAAAAGTGGCAATCCAAGGCAGAAATTGTTGTACCAGGTTTTGTCAATAATTTATTATTCACCGGTGGATATACCTATGATTCCAGTGGCAATATCACCGGAGGTGTTGGTGATCGGATGAGAAACGATCAGACACTCCCTTCTTATAATGTGAATTCTAAAAATGGATGTTTGTATGTTGCCTATCAATCAGGTCAGTTCCGGCAGGATCAATTGCAGCAGATAGGACTGGTCACATCGCGGGATGGAGGTCAGACCTGGTCAAAGGCAGTGCAGGTCAATAAAACACCAGCCAATGCCACGAATCCACAGGCTTTTGCACCCTTTGTGGCAATAACCAGGAATGGACGGGTTGGAGTCCTCTATTTTGACTTTCGCCACGATGATCGATCTGATCTTCATCACACGCCAATGGATGCCTGGCTAGCCATTTATCAGGAAGTGAAGGATCCTCATGGTGGCAGCACGGGTATTGGTTTAGATTTTATTGAGGAGATAAGGCTATCGGAGATTTCATACATTGCACAAAATGGTCCAAAGACTACCCAAGGGTATATGACAGATAGTGACTATTTATTCTTGACGGCAAGAGGGAATCATTTTTACGCTATTTACACTAAGTCTTTCAGTGGACCCTTTGCTCCACCCAAAGTTGTTTTTACTGATCCGCAGCACGAGGCAATCGTTCTTTTGGACGACAATCTTAGGACGGCTCCTTTTGTCAGCATCATCAAAAACAGAAAAAAGGGAGCTAAACTTATTTTGACCCGTCAGCTTCAATGATTAAAAGGGATAAAATTATGTCAAAAAAATTAATAGGTAAAATAGCAATAGTGACAGGAGGATCTAAAGGGATTGGCGCCGCTATTGCAGAGGAGTTAGCTGAAGAAGGAGCTTCTGTCGTCGTGAATTACTCCACAAGTATAGAAGCAGCTGACCTTGTTGTGCAAACCATCAAACGCAAGGGTGGCAAAGCAATAGCCCTCCAGGCTAATATGATGAATCAAAAAGATATCGACCATCTTTTTTCTGAAACAGAAAAAGTTTTTGGCAAAATCGATATACTCATCAATAACGCGGGCTTCTATGAATTTGCCCCTTTAGAAAAAATTACCGTTGAGAATTTTCGTAAGCATTTCGATTTGAATGTACTAGGTTTGTTACTTGCCTGTCAGGCTGCTATTAAGCACTTTAATCCAGCGGGAGGGAGCATTGTGAATATTAGTTCTCTTGCAAGTAAGTCTTGGGCTCCTTATGCAACGGTATATAGTGCATCGAAAGCCGCAGTTGATTCGATTACAAGATGTTTAGGTTGTGAACTTGGTTCAAGAAATATTCGGGTCAATGCTATTAACCCAGGAATCGTGCAAACTGAGGGAACGCAATCCACAGGAATCATTGACAGCGAACTTCGCCAAAAAGTTGAAGCAAGAACGCCTCTAAAAAGGATAGGTATCCCTAAAGATATCACTAAAGCTGTCGTTTTTTTTGCCTCCGATGATTCTGCATGGATTACTGGTGAAACACTTGTCATATCGGGGGGCTTTCGTTGATTCATTCTTCCTTAAAAAACGAGAAGTTTATTAATCACATTTTTCTTAATATTAGGCCATTACACCAACTGTGCATTTTTTATATGCAGAGAAATGCACAGTAAAATGCACAGTTGTGACATTTCGACTCCATCCATGTGCAATCGTTTTATGGGCATACCATAGTCTATCTATGTTCTTTTTAATCTCTTCTTTGCCCACTCAATCACATCTGCATTGAATTTTTGATAAAGTTTAGATTCAATAGCCCAATAGTGCCAATATAATGGTATCTTCCACGTCTTGTCGCTATAGAGCTGTATTAATCTATTTTCTTTGAGTTCATGAACAATATCGATTCTGGGGATCAAAGCATAGCCGTATCCTAAAAGGGCAAATTTTCTAAAACCATCGACAGAAGGGATAATGTGATAATTCAATTCTCTTCCATCCAAATCAAAGAACTTTTCAAGATATCGTTCATGCAGTCTGTCATTTTGATCAAATTTGATTGCAGGTGCGTTGCATAGGTTTCGCTTGTCATTTCCTTTAGAGAAATATTTTTTCACAAATGCTGGAGAACCGACAAGCACATACTCCATGTCACCTAAAAACTGCGCACGTCCTCCTTGAATTTCTTTTTCGGACGTAGATAAACAAGCCGACACAAGCCCGTTCTTGAGATAATCTAAGGTCAATTCCTGATCGTCAGCTATCATCTCTAAAGAAATATTTCTAACGATCTCTGTTTCCTCTATTAAATCTAAAAACCAAGTCTCTAAACTATCTCGATTTAAGGCTATAGAAATATGGGGTATTTGAGCCCTTTTTCCGATTTGTTGCTGTAAATCTACTTCAAGTAGGCAAAGGCGTGTAAAGTGCCCGATGAGCTGCTGGCCAAGTTCTGTAGGAAAATAAGGCAATGTCCGAGTTAGCAGTGGTTTCCCATAAAAAGTCTCTAATCCCTTAATTCTCTGTGAAACTGCTGATTGAGTGATATGTAATTTTCGAGCTGCTGCTTCGAAACTTTGTAGCTCGTGAACGGTATAAAGAGCCTCTATTCCTTTGTAATCCAACATAGCTATTAGTTTTTCTTATGTAAGATGAATTATATTAATTTTACTTATATCAGTTTTTAAGGTTAAAATGGAACTAGATTTTGGAAGTCACATGCAATGAGGAGGTTATGTGTTAATCAGCATAGAACATGAAATTTTAGAAAAATACCCACAGGTAGAGATTGGTTATTTGTTAGCTCAAGTTACGATAAAGAAGAGCGATCCATTTGTTGAATGTCTAAAACAAAAATTAGGAAACCATTTGCAAGAACAAGGTATCAATGCTACCAATTTTGCAGTTCATCCTAGCATTTCTCAATGGAGAACAATTTATGAGAATGACTTTCAAATGAAAGCTAAAACTTACCGCTCCTCAATAGAGGCATTGCTGCGGCGAGTTGTTACAGGAAAAGAGATTTGGAATATTTGCAATGTTGTCGATCTTTATAATTGCAGTTCAATTTTATCCTTATTGCCGATGGGAGGATATGATCTCAAGAAGGTTGCCGGGGATATTAAAATTCGATATGCCAAAGATGGGGAACCCTTTTGGAGCCAGGGAGAAAAAGAAAGAATAACTACAAAATCAAATCAAGTAGTCTACGCAGACGATCAAAGAGTTATTTGTTGGCTATGGAATCACAAGGATTCTGCAGAAACCTGTATTGACGAGACATCCAAATGCGTTTTGTTTTTTATCGATTCATTTGAACATAGCAAGGTCCAACTGGCCCTGAAGGAGTTGGAAGACAGTTTGCAGAAAATCCAGTGTTTTTCTTTAGAAAGGGGGACTCTTAATAGGGCCTCTCCTCAAGCACGCTTGGATGGAGTGAATAGCTCATGCTTCTAACGCTTTTGAAAGGATTCGGTACAAGCGGAGGTCTAATTGTGGCCATTGGAGCTCAAAATGCATTTGTGATTCGGCAAGGTATGTTACGTCGTCATCTTTTCATGACGGCTTTTATTTGTTCAATGATTGATGCTTTGTTGATACTTTTGGGAGTATTAGGTTTTGGACAACTCATTTCTGCGTATCCTCTATCAATCGAATTGTCAAAGTATTTTGCTATCATTTTTCTATTCTTTTATGGAGTTGCTTCTTTGAAATCTTCCTTGAATCCAAAGGGATTAGAAGGTGATAAAGAGCAAGAGCTGCCCTCTGCCAAAAAAACTATTTTCTTTCTCTTGGCCTTGAGCTTACTTAATCCTCATGTTTATTTAGATACCGTTATTTTATTGGGTAGTATTGCCTCTCAGCAGCCTCCAAATGAACAAATCTATTTTACTATAGGAGCAATAAGCGCTTCTTTTCTTTGGTTTTTTGCGATTACTTATGGAAGTTATCTGTTAGCTCCATTTTTATCCAAACCGAATGCTTGGAAAATCATTGATGGCTTAATAGCTCTAACAATGTGGGGAATCGCTATGAGTTTGATAATGACTTTAATCCCCGTTTGATCCTGTTTGCTATGCCGATGTGAGATTTCTCAAAGGCATCACCAACGCTCTTGGGATAGGGGACAGTCTCAAGGCGAAAATTGGATATTACTGCATCCAATGAGAAGCTTCATAGTATTTTCTGTGACAACCGTGACAGTTGTGACGCCATTCCTATCAATTTTTTTGTGGATTTTTTTTGCTGTGTACAACTTTGATGTTTTAAGCGCGCGATTAGAATTGACTGCGGTCTCAAATCATTCGCGCGCTTAAGGTATCAAAATTGTACAAAATCGAGAGAAAAGAATTTTCAGAACAAATATACTAATTAAAGAACCTTACGCAACTGCCTCTTACGCTACGCTGTAGAATGTGTCCTTGCTTTTGCCCAAATATTCCACAGCTTTATGCCAAATTGTTATTGCGACTTTCATTGAATTTTCTCTTTAATCTGTAAAGATCATCTAAAGTGAACGTCGACCTTGGAACCACTATGTGTGTTTCACTGATTGTTCTCGTCGGATCATACGGACACGGGCGTGCGCCCATTTCAATGAGGTCTGGCGTCAATGTCAGATCGTCACAAAACTTATTCCATGGGAAAAAGCGATGGAGGGCTGCTGTTTGCGCAAGACTCGCCGGATCTTCTCCTTTAGAGGAACATTCGGTCGCTGAGCAAAGACTGCTCTTTGTTGGCATTTCTTGTGCTTCCATTGATTGGCAGCTTAACTCTGCTTCTGTACATGCTTGTTCTGCTTGTGGACTAGCCTGACGTTTTGATACACCGAATTGTTCTTCACAATGAGCTCTTTGTTTACGTGCGAGCTGTTCTGCTGCCGTGTTCCTTTCCGCGACTTTGGGATGCACGACCTTGAGGAAGGTTTCTCGGTCCTGCAATGCTGCATCTCTGTCTTCGCCTTCTTCATGCGCGCGACTCTGCACGTCATCCAACGCTTGTTCTCCGGGTTGTTCGGCTTCTTCGAGAGGGGATCTCCCGTCAAATGTCATCATAGTATGTGGCGCTATTCTTCCTATATTTGGGTCCATGATAGGTCTTCTCCTTATTTTTTTTTGTGTTCAATAATATTTAATAATCACAAAATGGGCTGTAGTTTGCCAAGGCTGTTTTATGAGATTTCACCTGGCAACGCGTTCTTCTCTGTGAGCTCTAATATTAGGTTGTCCCAAAACTTGGACAAGCCATAAATTTTTTGCTTTTTTTACTTGGCCAGGTATAGCATTTCTTGATATTTTGTACACAGTAAAAAAAAACTTTGCGCAATCTCTTCGACCCTCTACGGCGCTCAATTTCAGAAAAAACGGTTGAAGACCCTGAATGGATTTGAGGGGTTTAAAAATAATGTTTCGACAACCATCAGCATTAAAACCTAACGATAAAGTAGCCATTGTCTCTCCTTCTTCTGGCATGCCATTTCTCTTTCCTTGGGTATATGAACAGGGTTTGGATCGTCTGCGCCAGCTGAAGGTAGGGAGGCTTTTATTGTAAACGAGCAGAAGGCTGTAAAAAGCGCTCTACAGGATTACGATGTTGATATCCCTGTCATTTTTAACATGAACTTTGGCCATACCGATCCTCAAATAATTATTCCAAACGGGGGGCATGTGAAAATTAATGGCTCTTTAAAAACGATCGAATTTTATTAATTTATTTTACAAAAAAGTCTATGCTTAAACACTTATTAGTAGCTTCGATCTTACTGGTTGGCAGTATTCCTGGAATTTCCTACGGAGAGCAACATGATTTCCAAAAAAATGGGATTACATATGTTTGGGAGAGTGTACCCAACTGCCTTGAATCTAAGAAAGTCTTTTTAGACGCTTTTGTAAAGTGCTATAGCCAAGTTCCGTTAGATGTTTTAAGAAAGTCTTCAAGAGAAGAAATGGTCCAATGGCTGGATGATGCTTTTGAAGGAACTTATGTCGATTATAAAAGCTCTAAAAGTAGCTTATGGCTTTCAGCTAAAGCTGACGTAAAGTTGTAGGATTTTTAGTCATTGATATGGCTAAGTATCCTGAAGAAATTTATTTGGCACAATTGGCTATTGCAACTGCATATCAAAGGCGAGGTATAGCGTCTTCAATGATACGCAGTCTTTTTGATCAATTTTCAGAATGCGATAAGTATGTTGTAATTACTAGATGTGCAAACGAAGAAGCAAAGGGGTTTTATAATGCCCTAGGTTTTGCTCCTTCATCCTATATGCATGAAGGCTATAGCCGAGAATTGTACACTGGGTTTGAATACATCAACAAGAGGGTAAAAAACGTTACAATCAGGGAACCAGAAAATGCAAGATCCTTCAAACGAATGCTGCCTTCTAAAGGAAGTTGAAAAGCAAGAAAGAGTAGCTAAAGAATTTGGCTTTTATTGGGGAAATTTTTCTCAACTAATTGAACAGGTTCAAAATGAATGCACAGAAATTCAAGAAGCTTGGGATAAAAAAGATATTGATCATTTGCAAGAAGAAGTGGGTGATTTGATACAAGCGGCTATCAGTTTGGCTGTTTTTTGCAAACTGGATCCTCGTGAGACTTTATTGAGAAGCATTGAAAAATTTCAGCGACGATATGATGTAGTTGTACAACTAGCTCGCAGTGAAGGACACGAAAACCTTCACAAACAATCATTTGAGAAATTAATGGATTACTGGAAACGTGCAAAAATTAAAACGAAATTATGAATAAGAAAATTGAATTAATAACTTTATACCAGATTTTAAACAATAGTCTACGACGCCGTTTTCTAAATCTTCCCGATCAAAAAAGCTCAGGCGGTTTTGGACAGCTGTAATAGGAACAATTTTCTGAGCGGCCTTAATTTGTTCTAAAGTTACGTTGGAAATTCCTATATGTTTAATTTTCCCTTCTGTCCGAAGTTCAGCCAATGTTTGAATAGCCGTTTCAAAGGAATTAGGGCTAGCATTAGGCCTTAGATCGGGAGCATGGAGATAGTATAAAGTGATCGAATCTATGCCTAAACGTTGCAAACTGCCTTCGACAGCATCTCGAAGGTGTTGAGGTGTAATATTAAAGTCTACATTGTAAAGATTCTGACGAATCAACCCACCTTTGGTAGCAATGATTATTTGATCTTTTCTCGGATGATTGTGATGCACTTTTGCGATTAATCTTTCATTATGCCCTGTATCCGTAGAATTCAAGCAGTAAGAATCGGCTGTGTCAATCATATCGTAGACATTCATCGCTTCGTTGATGATAGCTGTCGATTGCGATTCATCCGTATACTCACCAATAGATAATTGGCCTGCTCCAAAACCTATAGGCTTAACTTTTATACCAGTTAATCCCAATTCACGTGTTAAAGGATAATGTCTTCCTTCAGGATAGCTCTGAAACTCATTAGGCATCATGTTTTTTTCTTCTCCGGTAAAAGCTGTCAAAGGATAATATGGCAAAACACCAACTACAAAATGCAATAGTATTTGTTTAAATACATGGTTCATCTTGATCTCCAATTTAACGATCTCTAGTTATAGCTGATGACTGTGACCTTTGGCAAAAAGTAAAGCAATTGCTTTTCCAATACTGCGGTTAGCCCTTTTCACAATTACTTTTTTTTCTTCTAATTTCATAGGTTATCCTTTTGATAGGCAATCGAATGATCTTCTTGGACATCGCTGATCCAGTTGTCTTTATTCCAAGATTGTTTCGATAGATTCTCTTAAGGCCGGGGCGATCACTAAATCGCAAGAAAGAGCTTCTAAAATTTTAGTCAAAGTGGATAAGCTTGCATCACGCTGCCCTTGTTCTATTCGCGATATTGTAGATTGCGG
>Ga0207131_1003_pt1 | contig 46191 bp, 40 predicted proteins | sample Alteio_BWMinHeat_13_FD_153557 | JGI IMG/M metagenome (GOLD analysis project Ga0207131, IMG submission 153557) | Enriched cells from forest soil in Barre Woods Harvard Forest LTER site, Petersham, Massachusetts, United States -... | ecosystem: Environmental > Terrestrial > Soil > Temperate forest >...
AGCCGCATTTCCCGGCTTTGCTCTAAAATCTGCTAACCCTCATATTTTGTTTCGCTTTTCGGAAGGCAGCGTGTATATTGCTGCCGACTCCAAGACTCGATGTCGACTCCGACTGCGCAACGACACTACTGGATCTTCACAGCCGACCCCCACCACTATCACTGGGACACCCTGTTCGTGAAGGGCAAGGAGATGTGGCATGGCGCGGGGTCGAAACCGGATGCGATTCGTGCGCTGAAGCAGGTGCGCAAAGGCGATCGCGTGTTGTGTTACCACTCGGCACCGGAGCGCACGCTCTATTCAATTGCGGAGATCACGCGAGATCCTTACCCCGATCCGCACGACCACAAGGGAAAGAATCTGGTAGCGGACTTGCGGGCGTTTGAGAAGCTGCCGCGGCAAGTGACGCTGGCGGAAATGCGTGAGAACCCTGCGCTGAGGAAGATGAAACTGCTGAAGAATGTGCGGTTGATCATCACCATGATCAGCGACGTGGAGTATCAGGAGATCCTGCGCATGGCTGGGATCACCGCGTCGCCGGGCATCCCGCTGCCGTAAGAAGGAAAGGGGTTGGAAATGGGTGCCGCTGGCCGTTGCGGAATTTTCTTTGTTTCTGTTGCCGCGCTCATGACGCTTGTTCCGCAAAATCCGCACAAGGATTCTATGCTCGAGGGGATTCCATCCGGGAAGACGCGCGTGATCGATCTGAGTTACGCGATCAGCGACAAGCTGGTACCATGGCCGGGAGATGAGAAGTTTTTCGAAGCGAAAGTAAATGCGACCGTGGAGAAGAACGGCTACTTCACGCGGAGCTTCTGGATGTTGGAACACTACGGAACGCATCTGGATGCGCCCGCGCATTTTCCTCCCGGAAAAACCACGGTGGACCAGATTCCTGTGAAGCAATTGATGGGCCCTGCGGTGGTGGTGGATGTGCGCGCGGAAGGTGCGAAGGATGCGGATTACCAGCTTCCTGCCTCGCGTGTGGAAGAGTGGGAGAAGCGGCACGGACGGATTCGAGAAGGGTCCATCGTGCTGCTGAGAACGGGTTGGGCTTCACGCTGGCCGGATGCGAAGACGTATCGCAACCAGGATGCACAAGGGAAGATGCATTTTCCGGGATTCTCGGCGGGAGCGGCCAAATTGCTGCTGGAACGAAAAGTGAGCGGGCTGGGCTGCGATACGATGAGCATTGACTACGGGGCATCGGGAGATTTCGCCGTGCATCACCTGGCGCTGGGAGCGGGATTGTATCACCTGGAAAATCTTGCGGACTTGAGCGAAGTGCCGGAAACCGGGGCGTTTCTAATAGTGGCGCCGATCAAGCTGGAAGGCGGCTCAGGCGGGCCGGTGCGAGTGTTCGCGATGTTGCCCTGAACAGGGCGATTCTCTGCGAACATTTCAGTGGTTCTTACGTCTCAGAAGGTGGGTTCTGGATCGGTGTGGGTCCGGAACGACAACCCGAAGAATAAAGTACCGGTGCTGCTCGATTTTTGCGTCGATTCCAAATGACGAATTCGTTTTGGTTCACGGAGGAAGCATGCGCTTTCGAATGGCGATCCTGATCGGTCTGTTGCTGGCCCTGGCGGGCTTCACGAGCGCGGCAGAAGAGACGCCGTTGCTGGCGCATTCGCCGACGGTGAGCCGCACGCAAGTTGTTTTCGCCTACGGCGGGTACCTGTGGAGCGTGGCGCGCGATGGCGGCGATGCGCGGCAACTGACCACGGGCGGACACGAAGGTCTGCCGGTGTTTTCGCCGGACGGCAAGTCGATCGCGTTCACGGCGCAGTACGACGGGAACGCGGACGTGTACGTGATGCCCGCGGAAGGCGGTGAACCGCGGAGGTTGACATGGCATCCGGCGGCGGACATTGCGGTGGGATGGACGCCGGACGGGAAGAGCGTGCTGTTTCATTCGGGGCGCGACGCGTATGCGGATTTCGACCGGTTGTATACCGTTCCAGCGGAGGGCGGCCCGGCGGAAGTTCTACCGATGTGGCGCGGAGAAGAGGCGTGGTTCTCCCCCGACGGGACGCGCATCGCGTACGTGCCGAATGAGGTCTGGCAGACGTCGTGGAAGCGGTACCGCGGCGGGCAGACCACGCCCATTTACATCGTGCGGTTGAACGATCTGACGCTGGAAAAAGTGCAGCGAGAGAATTCGAACGACTCGCATCCCGTGTGGTTTGGCGATATGGTCTATTTTCTGTCGGACCGCAACGGGCCGGTGACGCTCTTTTCTTACGACACGAAGAGCAAGGCAGTGAAGCAGGTTGTTGAAAACAAGGGACTGGATTTCAAGTCGCTGTCCGCGGGGCCGGACATGCTCATTTACGAACAGTTCGGTGGGATTTATCTGTTTGATCCGGTGAGCCGTCAATCGAAGCGCGTGAGCATTCGAATCGCAGGAGATTTGCCGGCGACGCGGCCGCATTATGAAAAAGTTGGCGACAAGATTCAGAACGCGGGGATTTCGCCGTCCGGAGCGCGCGCGGTGTTTGAGGCGCGCGGGGACATTTTCACTGTGCCGGGAGAAAAGGGCGATGTCCGCAATTTGACGCGCACGGCAACGGCTGCGGAGCGAGATCCGGCGTGGTCACCGGACGGAAAGTCGATCGCGTATTTTTCGGATGAGTCCGGGGAGTATGCGCTGCACATCAGCGAGCAGTCTGGTTCGGGAACTGTAAAAAAGATCAATCTGGGAAATCCTCCATCGTATTTCTATGGGCCGTTGTGGTCCCCTGACAGCAAAAAGATTGCTTACACGGACAAGCGGCTGAACCTGTGGTACGTGGACGTGGAAAAGGGCACGCCACTAAAGGTAACGACGGACCGTTACGACGACCCGACGTCTTCGCTCGGTGAGTCCTGGTCGCCGGACAGCAAGTGGCTAACGTACGCCAAGCTACTGGAGAATCACCTGCGTGCCGTGTTTGTGTATTCTCTGGAAACCGGCAAGGAATCGCAAATTACGGATGGGATCAGCGATGCACGGTTTCCCGTGTTCGACAAGGGCGGGAAATCGCTGTTTTTCGCGGTCAGCACGGACGTGGGCCTTTCGGCGGGGTGGCTCGATCTATCGAGCTACCAGCACCCGGTGCTGCGGAACATTTATGCTGCGGTATTGAAGAAAGGCGATCCTTCGCCGGTGGAACCGCAAAGCGACGAAGAAAAAGCTGCAGACGAGAAGAAAGATTCTGCCAGCGGAGAGAAGGGCAAAGACGCGGACAAGAGTAAAGAAGCGGACAAAGGGAAAGAAGGGGAGAAGGGAAAAGAAGGGGAGAAGGGCAAGGAAGGCGAGAAGAAGGAAGAGCCGGTCAAGGTCGTCATTGACCTGGACGGAATCGGGCAACGGATCGTTGCGCTGCCGATCAAGCATGCAAATTACGTTGGGTTGGATGCCGGGAAGGCCGGGACTTTATTCCTCTCGGAAGTCGTGGACGTGCCGCGATTCCGGGAACCGACGCCGACAACGGTTTCGAAATTTGATCTGAAGACGCGAAAGACCGAGCCGTTCCTTAGCGGGATCAATGCGTTCGCAGTTTCTGCGAACGGCGAAAAAGTGCTCTACCGCCAGGGACCTGGGTGGTTTCTCGCAGCGACGGCTGCGGCGCCAAAGCCGGGAGAGGGGGCCTTGAAGCTCGATGGTATGGAAGTTCACTCGGATCCCCGGACGGAATGGAACCAGATGTACCACGAAGTGTGGCGCATCGAGCGCGATTTCCTCTACGACCCGAATCATCATGGACTGAACATCTCGGCTGCGGAGAAGAAATATGCGCCTTATTTGAAGGGACTGGGAGGACGCGCGGACCTGAACTATCTCTTTGATGAAATGCTGGGCGAGGTCACTATCGGGCACATGTTCATCGGCGGCGGCGATATCCCGCAACCGAAGCGGGTGCGGGGTGGATTGCTTGGCGCGGACTACAAAGTGGAAAACGGTCGTTACCGCTTTGCGCGCGTTTACAACGGCGAGAACTGGAATCCGGATTTGCTCGCGCCGCTGACGCAGCCGGGTGTTGACGTCAAGGCGGGAGAGTATCTGCTGGAAGTGGAGGGGCGCGAGGTTCGCCCGCCGGCGGAGGTGTACAGCTTCTTTGAGAATACCGCGGGGAAGCAGATCAAGATCAAAGTGGGTGCGAATGCGGACGGCAAGGATTCGAGAATCGTCACAGTAGTTCCGCTGCCGAGCGAATTCCCGCTGCGCAACCGCGCGTGGGAAGAAGATAGCCGGCGGAAAGTCGACGAGCTGAGCGGAGGAAAACTAGCGTACGTGCACGTTCCGGACACCAACGTCGGCGGATACGAAAATTTCAACCGTTACTATTTTGCGCAGGTGGGCAAGCAAGGCGCGATCATCGACGAACGCTACAATCACGGCGGCCAAGTGGCGGACTACATCGTCGACATGCTGAAGCGGCCGCTGCGCAACTGCGCGATCTCGCGGGAAGGGGAAGCGTTTTGCTCGCCGCTCTCGCAAATCTACGGGCCGAAGACGATGATCATCAATGAAATGTCCGGATCCGGCGGAGACGCGCTGCCGTGGATGTTCAAACAGGACAAGGTCGGTCCGCTCGTGGGGACGCGCACGTGGGGCGGGCTGGTGGGGATTTATGGCTACCCGCAGCTGCTCGATGGTGGGTTTGTGACGGCGCCGCGCGTGGCGATTTACGGCCTGCACGGCGAGTGGGAAGTGGAGAACCGCGGAATCGCGCCGGACATTGAAGTGGAAAATGACCCGGCGTCGGTGGCGGCGGGGCACGACCGGCAATTGGAGAAAGCGGTGGAGGTCACCATGGAGGCTTTGAAAAAGAATCCGGTGGCGATTCCGGAGCATCCGCCGTATCCGAATTATCACAAAAAGTAGCAACGCGATTCGACAGTTGCGCGAGCGAATCGCTGAACCAGGCGAGATAACCTTTCTGTGTGAGGAGAATTGGCAGGAGAGGTGTGTTACTTTGAGAAACTGGTTCTCTCATGCCGGAACTTCCTGAAGTCGAGACAGTAGCCCGCGGATTGCGGCGAACGATTCTCGGACGGCGCATCGTGTCCGTGACGCTGGGCAAGACGGATTTCATCGACGATCCCGTGGCGCTGGAACAGCATTTGCCCGGGCGTCAGATCGAGGCTGTCGACCGCTATGGAAAATTCATGCTGCTGCGGCTTTCGGCGGCTGGGGCGGGCCGCATTCCAGCGAATGGCGACGCGACGCCGGCATCGTTGCTGGTGCATCTGGGAATGACCGGGCAGATTGCGCCGCACGCTGCTGCGGAGCATCGTGAGAAGCACACGCATGTCTGCATGCTGCTCGATGATGGCCGGGAACTGAGGTATACAGATGCGCGGCGCTTTGGACGCATCGCGTATCTGACGGAAACGCCGCTGGCCCAAGAGTTGCTCGGACTCGGGGCCGATCCGCTCGAAGTGAGCCGCGAGGAATTTGCGAGCCGGATCTGCGGACGGCGCGCGCGGATCAAGGCGCTGCTGCTGGACCAGCGCGTGCTCCGGGGTGTGGGCAATATTTATGCGGATGAGAGTTTGTGGAGGGCGAAGGTTCATCCGGCGCGACTGGGAGCGCAGCTGAGCATGCAACAGGCAGGGACGCTGCGCCGCGTGCTGCAGGAAATCCTGGAAAAAGCAATTGTGATGCGCGGGTCATCGATTTCCGACTTTCTTGACGCAGACGGTGAGCCGGGAGACTATCAGCGGCGCCATCGGGCGTACGGGCGAGAAGGAAAAGCATGTCATCGCTGTAAGAGCGTGATTCGGCGCGGGATTGTGGCGGGCCGCAGCAGTTATTTTTGCCCAAAATGCCAGCGGGCGCCGCGTGGGTTTGCGGCTTTGCCATTGCCGAAAGCAAAACGAAAGAGAGATCACTGAGTTAGCGGAATGCGCGCAGTTCTCCAGCGAGTGAGCCGGGCGCAAGTGACGGTGGAAGGCAACGTCACGGGTGAGATCGGCGCGGGGCTGATGATTCTGCTCGGTGTCGGGCGTGAAGATAACTCGGCCATCGCGGTATCGTCTGCGGAGAAGTGCGCGAACCTGCGCATTTTTGAGGACGACCAGGGAAAGATGAACCGGTCGTTGCTGGACACGAAAGGCAGCGCGCTGGTGGTTTCGCAATTCACGCTTTACGGAGACGCGCGCGGGCAGCGGCGGCCAAGCTTCATCGCGGCAGCACCGCCGGAATTGGCAAAAGCCCTGTATCATGAATTTTGCGCGGCGCTCCGCGCCCTTGGCGTGACCGTAGCGACGGGAATTTTTCAAGCGATGATGTCCGTGGAGCTGGTCAATGAAGGGCCGGTCACAATCCTCCTCGACTCCGACAAAACATTCTAGGCAGAGCCGCGCGGGAAAGAACACTCCCCCGTGGACAAAAGACGCGGTGCTGCGCGAGCTGAAAGGACTTGCAGATCCCAAAGTGCGAGCGAAAATGGCGTACTTCGGCGTGAACGTGCCGCTGGCGCACGGAATCTCGGTACCAGTTTTGCAGCGATTCGCGAAACACATCGGAAAAGATCACCGGCTCGCGCAAGAGCTTTGGACGGCGGGCATTCACGAGGCGAGGATTCTTGCCACTTTTATCGGCGAACCGGCGGAAGTCACCGCCGCAGAAATGGAACGCTGGGTCCGCGATTTCAATTCCTGGGATATTGTGGATGCGACCTGCTGCTATCTTTACGCCCACACGAAGTTCGCCTGGAAGAAGGCGGCGGAATGGAGCCGGCGCCGCGAGGAATTTGAAAAGCGCGCGGCATTTTCGCTGGTGGCGTATCTGAGCTATAAGGATAAAGAGGCTTCGGACGCGCGATTTGTGAAGTTTTTGAGCGTGATTGAGCGGGAAGCGTACGATGAGCGGAATTTCGTGAAGAAAGCCGTAAACTGGACTTTGCGGAACATTGGGAAACGAAATGTCCGGTTGAACCGGGAAGCGATTCGCGCCGCGGAACGAATTCGCAGGCAAGATTCGCGCGCGGCACGCTGGATTGCCGCGGATGCCCTGCGAGAGCTGAGAAGCGGTGCCGTACAACGGCGTCTGCGGCGGAAGGCGGCTTGAATCGAATGGCAAACGAGAAAAAGGATGAGCTGAAGATTCGGCGCGCGAAGAGCGGCGATGCGGCGCGGCTTGCGGAGCTCAGCGGACAGCTCGGGTACCCGACGACGCGGGTCGAGATAGTCGAGCGATTGCGAGGCATCAAGCCCGCAGCGGAGCATACCGTGTTCGTTGCGGAGGCCGCGAAAGAGGGTGTTATTGGCTGGCTGCACGTGAGCAGGCAAGTGTTGCTCGAATCCGAAGTACGCGCCGAGGTGAACGGTCTTGTCGTGGCGGATGGGCAGAGAAGCCTGGGAGCGGGCGCGCGGTTGCTGGCGGCCGCGGAAGAGTGGGCGCGCAAACAGGGGTGTAAAGGCATGTCGGTTCGTTCCAATGTAATTCGCGAGCGGGCGCACAAATTTTACGAGCGAAACGGTTACGAGCACTACAAGACGCAGAAGTCCTTCCGCAAGCCGCTGTAATCTCCGGTACCTTTTCCCTAGGTTACTTCTAAGAGCCACTCCATGCCGTGCTCGGATGACGATATATATCGTAGTGCGATATACTTAGGCGATGGCCAAAGAGATCACTTCCGCGGAGTATACGGCTCTCGCGGAGCTGCGCTACCTCATCCGCAAGTTTGTCGGCGAAGGAGACGCAGTGGCGCGCACGGCAGGGCTCGAGCCGCAGCAATACCTGCTGCTTCTTGCGGTGCGCGGCTTGCCCGAAGGCGAAGACGCCACGATTCGCGCCCTCGCGGACCGGCTGGCTTTGAAGCATCACAGCGCGGTGGAACTCATCGATCGGCTGGAGCTGCATGGATACGTGCGCCGGACGCGCAGCCGTGACGACCGCAGGCGTGTCCTGGTTTCGCTGCTGCCGCGGGGGGAAAAGCTACTCGAACAGGTGGCGCGGCACCGCATCGGTGAGCTTCGCGCTAGTGGCGCTGCCTTCGTGAATGCCATCAGTGCGTTGCTGGAGACCGGCCGCTTGCCGCAAGGCGGGAAAAAGACAAAGAGCACTTCCAAGAATCGGGCAGCGAAACATGGTGGCTGACCCTCAGGACACGGAAGCGCCTCAGGCTCGACAGGCAAGCGAACGCAGCTGGTGGACCGCCTCATCCACGCAATGGAACGTGTTTCTTCAGGATCGCGAAGAGCAAGTGTTCCTGGTTCTGACGCTGGTCATTGGGGCCCTGGTGGGTTTAAGCGTCGTCGCTTTCATCCTGGTCACCGAGCGATTCGGTGCCCGCTTCTATCCCACTGGCGGAGCGGCCTGGCGAAGGCTGCTGGTGCCTGTGGCCGGCTCGCTCGGAATGGGATACCTGCTCTATTGTTTTTTCCCCAATGCGCGTGGCAGCGGAGTTCCGCAAACAAAAGCGGCCCTCTACGCGCGAGGGGGGCGGATCACGCTGCGGACCGTCTTGGGAAAGTTCCTCTGCACTTCCGTAACATTGGCCAGCGGTTTGCCGCTGGGGCGCGAGGGGCCGGCTGTCCAAGTAGGAGCCGGGATTGCGTCCGTCCTCGGAAGAAAGCTGGGTTTGCGGCCCGACAAAATCAAGGCGCTTATCCCTGTTGGCGCTGCGGCGGCGATTGCTGCGGCTTTTAATACGCCGCTCGCCGCGGTTTTGTTTGCACTCGAAGAAGTCGTGGGGGATATGCACGCGCCTGTTCTGGGATCGGTGGTACTGGCTTCGGCAACTTCCTGGGCGATGCTTCGGTTGCTTCTCGGGAATGATCCGCTGTTCCAGGTTCCGCAGTATCAGCTGGTGCATCCCGGAGAACTCGCGATCTACGCAATACTTGGAGTGGCCGGAGGTTTTGTATCTGTGGCGTTTACGAGACTCCTGGTGTGGCTGCGGGCAAGATTTCTGAGTTTTCCAAGCAAAACGGTTTGGTTTCAACCCGTGGCGGGTGGCTTGACAGTTGGAGTGATGGGTTGGTTCGTGCCGCAGATGCTGGGTGTCGGATATCAGCACGTCGGCGAGGTTTTGAACGGACGGTTTGCGCTCCGGCTGATGATTCTGCTCCTGGTGCTGAAATTCATCGCCGTCACGATGAGCTATGCTTCGGGAAACGCGGGCGGCATTTTCGGGCCCAGCCTGTTCATGGGAGCCATGCTGGGGGGAGCTGTCGGAACAGTGGCGCAACATCTCCTACCAGGCTATATCGCTTCGCCGGGAGCGTACGCCTTGGTGGGCATGGGCACGCTGTTCGCCGGCGTTATCCGTGCGCCGATGACTTCGGTAGTGATGATTTTCGAGACCACGCGCGATTATGCGGTGATCGTGCCGCTGATGATTTCCAACCTGCTGAGCTTTTTCATTTCCGCGCGATTCCAGAAGCAGCCGATCTACGAAGTGCTGGCGCACCAGGATGGCATACATCTGCCAACGGCGGAAGCGCGCCATCAAGAAGGGCAACGCGCGGTGGCTCAGGCGATGCGTGAGGCGCGCGAAGTGCTGAGCGCAGAGTCGACCGTTCAGGATTCCATGGAAAAAGTAAAGACGAGCGGTTTCCACGCGTGGCCCGTTTGCGATGAGCGAGGCATCATCGGCGTCATTAGCCTGCAAAGCCTGGAAGAGGCGGAGGCCAAAGGCATTGCAAACAAACGGTTGAGAAAACTGGTGGACACCGGCGATTTTCCGCATGTCCACGAGGATCATTCCCTGCACCTGGCACTGGATCGCATGGGAGCGAATCAGCTGGATCTCTTGCCGGTGGTAAGCCGCGCCAACGTGCATCAATTGGAAGGCATTGTGACGTTGCAGGACGTCCTGGGGCTGTACGGAGTTGGATCGAAGGAATCCGGGTAGCGCACAGTTGAAAGTTGAAAGTCCAAGTCCTCTATGATGACTCAATCTGAGGGCTTTGATTCTAATGCGCCTGGATTGCTGCGGAGCAGCGGAGTCGTCTGGGACCCAGACCGGCCTAGTAGCCTTGCCTCCTGTTTCTTGTAAGTGTTGCATCTAAAGAACTTACATTACACCAACTGTGCAGATTGTTGCGAGGGCAGATGGACACGGGCGAGGACAGGAATTAGCTGTAATTGTACCCAGAAGGTACTGTATCAGAGGGATATGGGCTCGTCAAGAGGAATCAGCTTAAAGTTTGGCTGACGGGCCCCAGGATTAGAATCCTCCTCCGCCACCGCCTCCGAAGCCCCCGCCCGAGAAGCCCCCGCCACCACCTCCGAAGCCCGAGCCACCGGAGCTGCGGGGCGCGGAGGCCATGACGCTGCTGGCGCGGGAAGACATGCTGTTGAGGTCGCCGATGAACATCATGGGATAGAAATTGGGACCGTAGGAGCCGCGATACCAATCGGGCGGCTGGGTCATGATGCCCTGGAAGGCTTTGCTCCAGTTTTTCTCCACGCCTAAGGCCATGGCGAAGGGAAGAAACTTTTCAAACATTTGCGGCGTTTTGATGGTGCGATTGAAGCGATCGGAGTCGACGTGAACGAGAAAATCTTCAAAGCCCAAAACGCCTTCCATGGCGCGCGCGCCTTGCTCGGTGTGCGCGGGCATAAACCAGCCGAAGCCGCAAATCACCCCGCCGCTGAGAATCCCAGCAATAATAAACGTGAGCGGCGCCATTCCCATGGAAGAAGCGATGCCGTTACCGCCCCAGGCGAGCAGCAAACCGACAACGACCCCGATGCCTAGATAGGAAGCACGCACGCTGTCGGGACGGCGGCGATAATAGCCATGAGTGACCAGGGATTCGAAGATGCGGCTCTTGATGTCCGGCAAGTTTTTGTAAAAGGAGTTTTCCAGGCTGGACATCGAAACGGTCTCGCCCGCGGTGCCGCCCGTGAAGAACCCATTCAGCAATACTTGCTCGTGGGGCTTCAGCGTGGACCATTCGGCGCGGTCTTTTTTCAGGATGAAGTTGTAGTCCTTGTCGTGGATCAAGCCCAGCATGCTGTTTTTCTCGTGCGCTTCGATCACCATGTAGCCGCGGACGGCGAGATCGACGATGCAAGAAGTGATGTCGCGCATGTCGGCGGAATTGTCGATGAGCGTGCCGACTTCTCCCGGTGTGAGCTGATCCGGCGGCTCGTACTGTGCGGCGATGGGCCGCAGGCGCGGATCGCGGCCCCGTGTCCACCAGAGATAGAACATGATGACGAAGGCGAGGAAGGGCAGTCCCAGCGGCCAATTGCTTCGCAAAAAGAGCGATAACTTGTCGAACGCCGTAGGCTCGTGGACGAAGCCTTTGTCGAAGGCCACGGCGACGGTCAGCCCTTCGTGATAACGCAGCGGATCGCGCGTGTGGACTTCGACGCCGTTGCCGGCAATCTCGGCATCGGCATTGTGTGCTGTGGAGCGGTAGCTGCCGGTAAACACGTTGGCGCGGATGTTGGTGGTGCCTTCGGGAAGAACAATGCGCGCGTCGGCGGACTGGATGGGAACATCCCACTCGTCGCCGGTAACGTTCCAATAGAGCTCGTCGTGGTCTTCAAAGAATCGCAGGGCATCGGAGACGGTGTACTCAATGGAGATTGTTTGCGTGGAGTTGTCGGCGTTCGGTACGTAGATTTTCAGTTTACGGTAATGGCGCTCCCGGCTGGCCTCGAATTTCAACTTGTTGCCGCTGCCATCGGTGATGTTCTTCACGTTGAGGAACAGCGTGTAATTCAATTCCTGCGGCGTAACGTATTCGACGGGGATGGAGCGGTAGAGGCCGTGCCAGGGCCCGCCGATGAAACGCGCGGTAATGGTTTCCGTAACGTCGATTGACCCGTTGGCGGACACGACGATTTCAGAACTGAATTTCTCGATGCGCAGTTCGCGCGCGTCGGCTGGGGAAGCTAAAAACCAGGAGAGCGCCAGGAGGAGGCCAGCGAACAATGCCAGACGTTTTGGCCGGAAGGTGGCGCGATTCATACGGGCCGCGGTCCCGCTAGGCAGTCGGCGCACTGGGCGCGTTGAAGCTGACTTTAGGCGCTTCCCGTTCGGCGGCCGCGGTGACTTCGAAGAACTCGCGCGGCTTGAAACCGAGCATATTGGCAAAAATGTTCGAGGGGAACTGCTGAATCTTGGTATTGAGGTCGCGCACTACGGCGTTGTAATAGCGGCGCGCGTTTTGCACGGTGTCTTCGATTTGGGATAGCGAATTCTGCAACGAAGTAAAGCTTTCGACGGCGCGAAGCTGCGGATAAGCCTCGGAAAGTGCAAAGAGGCTCTTCAGCGCGCCGGAGAGCATGTTTTCCGCCTGAGCCTTGTCGCCCGCGCCGGTCGCAGTCATCGCGCGATTGCGCGCATTGATAACCGCTTCAAGCGTCCCTTTTTCGTGTCCCGCGTAGCCCTTCACGGTTTCCACGAGGTTGGGGATCAGGTCGTAGCGGCGCTTCAGTTGAACGTCAATATCAGCCCAGGCGTTATCGCACTGGACCTTCAGCCGTACCAGCCCATTATAAATCCCGATCGCGATTACGACGAGCAGGACGAGCAGGCCAATAATAATTATGCCGGTCATCAGACAACCTCACACAGCGTGGAATGCACGCAAATTCCCGATGAAGTCAATATACGTGGCGGGTCAGCGGGTGTAAAGCAATTCGAGGCTCTATGTGCAACTGAATTGACGCGAAAACAGTATCAGGGCTGCACGTGAGAACGGCCTGCGGCGGATTTTAGTTTCTCGGCTTCGGCAAACGCCTTCTGCGCTTCGGCGGCGTGTCCCGCTTTTTCCAAAGCGATGCCCAGATTCGTTCTCAAATCCGGGTCAGCGGGGGAAAGCGCGATCGCGAGCCGGAAAGCTGCCGTCGCATCTTCGTAGCGTTTTGCGGAAAGCAACGTCCCCGCCAGGTTTGCCTGCGCTTTCAAATTCTTAGGATTGAGGCTGAGCACTTTTTGGAATTCAGCAATGGCTTCCGATGTTTTATTCTGTCGAGTGAGAGCCACCGCGCGGTTGATCATGGCATCCGGAAAATTGGGGCGGACCGCCAGCGCTTTTTCATATTCTGCCTGGGCTTCGGCAAATTTCGATTGCGCGCCGAGCAGCAGGCCGTAACTATTATGCAGGTCCGGGCTATTCGAATGTCCGGCCAGCGCGGCCTGCACCATTTCAATCCCTTTGGGCACCAGGCCGAGATCGATTTGCAGGGACGCGAAGGTTGCCGTCGCTTCCGGAAAATCCGGCCGCGCGGCAAGCGCCTGCTGAAGAAGGGGCAGAGCTTCCTTTCGCCGGTTGTCATTGATTAGCGTGTCGGCCTGCAGGAGAAGATAAAGCGGGTCACCGGCATTCGTGCTCGACACACTCTGCATCAGCGAGGCAGTTTCTTCAAAGCGTCCCATTTCAGAGTAAAGCGTTGCCAGCCCGAGCGTTGTGTCCGCATCCGCGGGAGCCAATTCGTGGGCCCGTGTAAGCGCTTTCAAGGCCTCGGGATATTTTCCTTGTCCGCGTAAGGCGACGCCCAGACCGTAGAGCGCGGCAGGCGAGTCCGCGCGGACGGCCAGACCTTTCTGGTAGGCGGCCTCGGCGTCCGTGAAGCGCTCCTTGGCGTACAGCGCGTTTCCGAAAGCAGTCAGAAGTTCCACATCCTCCGGGTGAAAACTGATGCCCTGCTGCAGGACGACGATGGCTTCGTCAGTCAGCCCCTTTTTTTGCAAGGCCTCACCAAGATTGTGGCTCATGTTCGCGTTCTTTGGAGAAATGCCGTTCGCCTTTCGATAGGAAGTAATCGCGTCCGCGAGTTTCCCCTGCGCTTCCAGAACCATGCCACGCGTGTTCCAGCAATTCGAAAGGGCTGGCTGCGTTTGCACCGCGCGATCCACTCGCGCGAATGCCTCATCGAATCGATTCATTTGGTAATAGGCCAGCGCCAGGTTGTTTAAGGTCACAGCAAGTGACAGAAGGTCCGGAGTCCTTCGGACCTGAGCCGAGCCCGGAAACGTGGGGGGCTTCTCCAGAAGAGCCACCGCCTGTTCAAGCGCGGTGACCGCATCCTTCAGATTTCCCTTGTCCATAAACGCTGAACCCAAGCCGGAATAAGCAAGGCCACTCTGCGGATTCAGTTTGATAGCTTGCTGGTAGTTCCCGATGGCTCCATCCAGATCACCGGATTGAGAGCGCTGCTGGGCCAGTTGCAATTGGCGCTGGAATTCCGAATTCGGTACTTGAGGAAGGGCCGTTGCGTGGAAAAATTCACACACAAGCAGCAACAAAGCGCATCTTGTCAGAGTAGCAATTGGAATTCCGGACCTATTCGGTTTCACTTCCGCCCCCACGAGCCGCAATGACTGCCCGAGTCTAGTATAAGCGTGATATTCTTAAGTTAGTCATTGGTATCGTATCGAATCTGTTCTATCCTTGCGACGGTCTCTTGCGGGCTCTCTCGCTATGCTCTTTAAGACCCTCAGCGCTTCCGTGTACGGCATTGACGCCTACCTCGTCGAGGTAGAGGTGGACGTCGGTTCGGCCCGGATGCAGGACTTTAATGTTGTGGGCCTGCCGGACAACGCGGTGAAAGAGAGCCGCGAGCGGATCAAGAGCGCTCTCAGGAATTGCGGCTACGAATTCCCCTATGGCCAGGGTGTGACAATTAATCTGGCGCCCGCCGACGTGCGCAAGGAAGGCTCTGGATTCGATCTGCCGATGGCCCTGGGATTGACTGGCTGCATGGGACAGTTCTTCGGCAAGCAGCTCGACAAATGCATGTTTCTCGGAGAGCTCTCGCTGGACGGAAGCGTCCGGCCGGTGCGCGGTGCGCTGTCAGCTGCACTGGCCGCGCGGGAATCCGGGCTGACTTCCGTTGCCGTTCCGGAAGCGAACGCTAAGGAAGCCGCCGTCGTGGAAGGCGTCAGCGTTTTCGCGCTGAAGTCTCTCCCGCAAGCGGTGGACCTGGTGAACTCGCCTGAATCGTTTACGCCCATAAAGGTTGATGCCCACCAGATGCTCACCGAAGCGGCGCAATATTCCGTGGACCTGCGCGACGTACACGGACAACAAGCGGCCAAGCGGGCTCTGGAAGTGGCCTGCGCGGGCGGGCACAACATCTTATTTATCGGGCCGCCGGGTGCGGGGAAAACTATGCTGGCGAAGCGCATTCCCACCATTCTTCCGCCGATGTCGCTCGAGGAAGCCATCGAGACGACGCGCATTCACAGCGTCGCGGGAGTGTTGGAGAATGGCAGCGGGCTCGTCGGAACGCGGCCCTACCGTTCGCCGCACCACACCATCAGCGACGCGGGATTGATCGGCGGCGGTGCGGTGCCGCGGCCCGGCGAAGTATCGCTCGGGCACAACGGCGTGTTGTTCCTGGACGAGCTGCCGGAGTTTCAGCGAAACGTGCTGGAAGTGATGCGTCAGCCATTGGAAGATGGTGCGGTGACCATTTCGCGCGCGGCAATTTCCGTGACTTTTCCGTCGCGTTTCATGCTCGCTGCGGCGATGAATCCTTGCCCCTGCGGATACTTCGGCGATCCCACGCGCGAGTGCCACTGCACACCGGCGATGATTCAGCGCTATGTCTCGAAAATTTCCGGGCCGCTGCTGGACCGCATCGACATTCACATCGAGGTCCCCGCGGTGAAGTACAAGGAACTGCGCGCGCCCTCGTCCGCCGAGGATTCGGCAGCCGTGCGGCAGCGCGTGATTTCAGCGAGGGATCGTCAGCTCGAACGTTTCCGCGCCGAGAAAAAGACCTATTCGAACGCGCAAATGATGCCCAAGATGATTCGAAAGCACTGCTTGATTTCCGCCGAAGGCGAAAAGCTCCTGGAGAACGCCATCACCCGCCTCGGCCTTTCCGCGCGCGCCCATGACCGCATCCTGAAAGTGGCTCGTACCATTGCGGATCTCGACGGCAGCGCCGGCATCGAGCCGCGGCATCTAAGCGAGGCCATCCAGTACCGCACGCTCGACCGTTCGTATTGGGCTTGAGCTCGAACTCATGTTCGCAGCGCGGTCTGTGTCCCGGGCACAACAAGCCCTGGTGAGCTAGCCGCCTTGCTCCATTGACTCCGTTTCCGTTGCTATGTTACCCATAAAGCGCTCATATTAGGGGCTGTCGGGGCAACGGCAACCGAAAAGATGGGTTCTGATCCCAAACGTCTTGAAATGACGCTGGAGACGCAGGTCGAAAGCGTCAATCTCGCCGAGGAGATGTGTCTGCGCGTAGCAGAAGCCGCAGGTTTTGGCGAGGACGATTGTTACCGTATCGGGATGAGCGTGCGCGAGGGCGTCATCAATGCATTTCACTACGGAAACCAGGAGCGCCCCGAAAAAAAGATCCATCTTGTTGTGGACCTCACGACGGACAAGATGATTATTCACGTGCTCGATGAAGGCGCCGGCTTCAAGCTTGCCGATGTGCCGGATCCGCTCGCGGAAGAGAATTTGCTCAGTACCTCCGGGCGCGGAATCTTCCTGATGCGCGCGTTCATGGATGAATTTGACGTAGTGCCGGGGAAAACAGGCGGGGCGGAAATCGTGATGTCGAAAAAACTGCCTGCGCCTGGGAGTGCTTCCGCAAACGGCGAAGGCGGGCAGAGCGCGCCCCAGCAGGAAGCGTAAGGAATAAAATGTCATTACATGCCACGCATCGCGACGCCGGGAAAGTTACCGTTGTGGATTTGAGCGGGCGCATCACGCTCGGCGAAGGCAGCGCGCTGTTGAGAACCACGATTCGCGGATTGCTGGACGACCAACGCAGAATGATCGTCCTGAATCTCGCGGACGTGGATTACATTGACAGCTCGGGGATTGGCGAGCTCGTCAGCGGATTTACCGCCGTGAAAAACCGGGACGGCAACTTGAAGTTGCTGCACCTGACGAAAAAAGTGCGCGACCTGCTGCAAATCACCAAACTGTACACCGTGTTCGATGTTTTCTCTGACGAAGGCGCAGCTCTTCGTAGTTTCGATTGATCCGCCTGCCTTCGGCGCCGGCTGCTTCTCCATATTCTCTTCTCGCGCCACTCAATAATCCTAGGCAAAATCTACTTGATGATGCATAACAGAGATGCGGCTTGGATCGCTAACCGGGCGAAATCTTTGGGTTTCGATCGCTGCGGCGTGGTCCGGGCGGAAAACTATCCAGAACTCGAGCGCCTGCCGGAATGGCTGGCCAAAGGTTACTCCGGTGAGATGAAGTACCTTGCGGACCCGCGGCGCGGCGATCCGCAAAGCGCCATGCCGGGGGCCCGCAGCGTCATCGTGTGTTTGCTCAACTACAACACGTCGCTGCCTTTTTCCACGGATTCTTTTGCGCAGGACGGCAACGAAAATCCGCGGGGTTGGATTTCCCGGTATGCCTGGGGAGACGATTATCACGAAGTGCTGCTGGTTCGATTGAACAACCTGGTGGAACTCCTTCGTGAGCGCTTTCAAATGCCATTCGAAGCGCGATCTTACGTGGACACCGGCCCAGTGCAGGAGCGCGTACTCGCAAAACATGCGGGCTTAGGATGGCTTGGCAAAAACACGTTGTTGCTGAACGACACGCTCGGTTCATTCTTCTTTCTGGGCGTCATTCTGACTACTCTCGATCTGGAGGCCACTCTTGCCGCCGGCGAAATGCCTCCGCCGGACTTGTGTGGAAACTGCCGCCAGTGCTTGGACGCGTGTCCGACGCAAGCCTTCGTTGAACCGTACGTCTTGGACGCGCGGAAGTGCATCTCCTATTTGACGATTGAATTGCGTGGCAGCATACCGGATGAGTTCCGCGCGCCAATGGGCCGTCATGTTTTTGGCTGCGATATTTGTCAAGATGTCTGCCCGTGGAACCAGCGCGCGCCGTCCACGGCTGCCAAGGAATTCCAACCCAGAGCTTTCGCTGCGCTCCGGGAAATGCCAGCGCAGAACTCTCCCTTGCCCGCCAGCGAGGCATTCTTTCTTCCTAGGCTCGAATGGCTCGCGAGCCTGAGCGAAGCAGAATTTCGAGATGTTTTCCGGGCCAGCCCCATCAAGCGCGCGAAGTGGCGCGGGTTGGTGCGCAATGCCTGTATCGCGCTCGGGAATTCCAACCTGAAGCGAAACACGCCAGCTCACATTCGAATCATCCATCTCTTGGAGCGATTGTCTGCCTCCACAGAAGAAACCATCGCCGAATCTGCCCAATGGGCGCTCTCGCGCATCCAATGAACGCGCAGAAGTAAGTCGTAACTGAACGGAGAGCTGGCTGGGTCTCCGGTGGCTTTACTATCCCGCTGGAACTAGAGGTATAATCCACCCTGCAGGTCGACTGGCCCTCCTCGCATTTGGAGCTCCCATGAATCGCCGCAAGTTCTTGGTGAATACCGGTATCGTCGGCGCAGGATTGTTGGGGGGAAGAAACGCATCAGCTGACTTCTTGCGCGCCGGAGCTGCTATCAACCCGGATTTAAATCTCACACTGGAGGAAAAACCCGTGGCATTTACCGTGCCCCCGTTGCCGTATTCGTTTGACGCTTTGGAACCGCATATTGACGCCAGGACGATGGAGATCCATCACGACAAACATCATGGCGCCTACGTGACCAACTTGAACAAAGCTTTGGATGGCCACGCCGATCTGCAAGCCAAGTCCCTTGACGATCTGCTCAAAGGCCTCGATTCGGTCCCCGAAAACATTCGCGCCGCGGTCCGCAACAATGGCGGCGGCCATTGGAACCACTCGCTCTTTTGGACGCTGATGAAGAAGGGCGGCGGCGGGGAACCCAAGGGCGAACTGAGCGCAGCCCTCACTTCGGCATTCGGGTCTTTCGCCGGGTTTCAGGAGAAGTTTGCGGCGGCTGGAATGGGGCGATTTGGATCGGGCTGGGCTTGGCTCGTGGTCCGAGATGGAAAACTCGCCATTGACTCCAGTCCGAATCAGGACACACCCTATCTGCTCACCGGTGGCGGCAAGGCTGTCTTGGGACTGGACGTCTGGGAGCATGCCTACTATCTGAAGTATCAAAACGTGCGCGCCGATTACATCAAGGCCTGGTGGAATGTCGTCAATTGGGACAAAGCCGCCGAGCTTTACGCCACCGCGAAGAAGTAAGGCCGACAGATTAACAGTAGGAAACCCAAAGGCCCCCTTCGATGTGAATCGGAGGGGGCCTTTTTATAGGCCTCAGTACAAATATTCTGCCGCGGATTAAGCCATCAACTGCCGCTTCGCCAGCTGAACCACAGCCACCGCGCGGGGAGCGGACGGATAGCTTTTTGTGACCGGAGGATAGACATGTGCTTCGCGTGTCGCCACAGGCATGGGCATGGCGCCCGCAACGTGACGAGATGCTTCGCGAACCAGTTCCATGCGCCCTCGAACCCTGAACTTTGCCAGCAGCGAGGAGACGTGGAATTTCACCGTGCGCTCGGAGAGATTCAAATTCGCCGCAATTTCCTTGTTCGCAAGACTCTTCATCAGGCCCGACAGAACCTCTTCCTCCCGGCGCGTGAGCTTATGCTGAGTGTGTACGGATTTTCCCGCCAGCAGCAGCATGTTGGCCTTCTCGGTCAGGCCTTCCAAAGCTTCATCGTCGGCCTGCACCATAACCACATAATCGCTTGGTGCTTGACCTCGGACCATGCAATGCATCGCCAGCAGGCCGGCTGCTTGGTCTACTGGGAATCGACCGTCGGTCCCGGCCGCGACTTGAAAGTGTGCTACTCCAGTGGTTTTTTCGTAGAAAAAGTAGACGTTGCGAGGATGAGCTGGGCGGGAATCGGTCAATTGATGCGGTTGCTCACTTCTGCGGATCAGCTTCACGTGCACCCCCTCAGAATGCAGCCTCGTGGCGGAACCGAAGCCTTTAATTGATTTGATTTTCGCCCCTTTACGGGGCACATTCCCTACACTCCGATTGCAGGCAGGCAAGAAGCCACGACAGAGGGCTGAAACGGTCTGGCTGCTTGTACCCATCGCACGGCGAAGCTCAGGCGTTAGCAGGAACTCCCTGAAAGTCCGCCTGAGAATGCTTCACCGAACCCCAATGGATGTGCAATTCCTTTGCCGACGATGGAACAGTGTAAACTGTTAAGGAATTGAGGCCTTACGTCAGAGATAAGAGGTTACAAATTTGAATCGGCGGTAGGAATTGCATGGTTGGCGAAATTTTTCCCTCTTAGCCTCTGTGGTGTGAAAACTGCGCCAGCTCATGCGAATCGGAATGCTCACTCCATACCCTGTGGAAAACTACCCTGGCCCATCCAGTGGCGATGGAAATGTTCCCAATCAGATAACGCGCGTTTGTTGAGGACCGACCAGTACATAGGTCACGCCCCGCCACCGGACCTTGCGCGTAACAAGCGAATTCGCAAAGTTCACTACATACAGAAAGGGTATGAACAGCGTCAGCAAAACATAAATCCAGGCTTGTCCGGTGATTTGGGACCGCGCGGCTGAAAGCGCTTCCGTCACCCCGATGAGGCGCAGGGAGCTGCGAATCGCCGAGAGCAGCAGCGGCAGAAATGTCAGCGTCACCAGGTGAAACGCAGGCCGCTGCGCGAAGACGTCGCCCAGGATAAGCAGCGCGCCGAACAAGAGCGTGAGGCAATAGAGCAAATGCGTGGCGGCGGCTGGCCCCCAGGCTTTCTCCGCGTACACCCGGGTGATCAGAACCTGGCGGTTGGTGAATTCCAGCAGCCCCTGGAAATCCGTCTCGACGTAGGAGAGTGTCAGGCACTCCGGCAGGAACACGATCGATCGGTTGGTGCGCTCGAGAGCCGCAGTCAGGGAGTAATCATCACTGACCGAATTCTTCCACTCGTCCAGAACACCCGATTGCTCGAAATTGCTCCGCCGAATCGCGGTGCCTCCACCCCAGCAAAAGTTTTTCCCTTTTTCGCTGAGCATGGTGACCACCGGGGCGTTCCACGCCGCAAGCAGCGCCGTCGGCAAGTTGCTGCGATTGGGGATGAACCAACGCATGGTGGTCGTTGCGCCAATCCGGGAGTCCCCGAGGGGCGCGACGAGGTGGTGCAGCCAGGTTTTTCCCGGCCGGCCATCAGAATCGGTGAACACCAGCACTTCGAATTCAGGATCAAGCTGTTCGATGGCCGCGCGAAGGTTGTTCACTTTCTCGCTGCAGCCGTTGGGATTTCCGGCGATCACCACGTGCGCTTTCACGCGCGAACTCTTGACTACGCGGTCGATGATGCTGCGCGCGGAATCCGTGGCCGATGCCAGAATGAAAAAGATTTCGTAGTTCTGCCGTTCGAATTCGGTCAGCGAAACCAGGTTGCGTTCGAGCCCCGGCTCGATGCCCTTGCAGGGACACAGCACCGCCACTCTCGGCGCATAGAATCCCGGATCGGTTTGCAGCCTGCGCCGCACGTACCCCAGCCATTGCACACACTGCCAGATGAGGTACGCCCCCATCAGGATCTGCAGAAATACCAGTAAATAGAAAAGAGTCTCCACGCTCCTCGAGAGTAACAGAGAAAGAATGCTCGCAGAGCGCCGTTTGAGCGGCTAGAATCGCAGCGGTAAACGTCTGATCCAAAGGAGCAGGAGATATGCCACGAGTGGACGCAGGCATGGTGACCTCGGCGGTCGAACTGCCGGGGTATCGCATCGTCAGGAACTATGGGATCGTCCGGGGGATTGTCGTCCGCTCGCGCAGCGTCATCGGGAATCTGGGCGCCGCGCTGCAGACCATTATCGGAGGGAACATCACCATTCTTACCGATCTTTGCGAGAAAACTCGCGAAGATGCCTTTGAACTCATGCTCCAGCACGCCGGCGAGCACGGCGCAAACGCTGTGGTTGGCATGCGCTACGACGCCACTGAAGTCATGCAGGGAGTCACCGAAGTGCTGGCTTACGGCACAGCCGTTCAAGTGGAGCGCGTTTCGTAGCTCTCCGCACCAGAGTTCGCTGAGACGCGCGTTCCGGTGGTAGAATCCACGCCTCCCATGTATTGCGCATCGTGCGGTGCACAGGTTTCTCCGACCGGCAGGTTTTGCACCTCGTGCGGCAAACCCCTTGACCCAGACACCGGGACCACCCTGGCCGGCGGAGAAATCAGCCTGAAAGGGGAAACCATCGCGCCTGCGGCCTCGACGCCGCGCAAGCCACCTTCGACGCAGCCCTTGCCGCGAACTCCTCGGCGGTCTTCGGCGGACTCTCTATTGACCAGCTCGGACCCAATCGGCGGCGGTCGATTCACGCCAGGGCAGATCATCGCGGAGCGTTACCGCGTCGTGGCGCTGGCCGGACGCGGCGGCATGGGCGAGGTCTATCGCGCTGAGGATTTGAAGCTGACCCAGGTTGTCGCCATCAAATTTCTTCCCGAAGCTCTTTCCCAGGATCCCGCGGCGCTCGCGCGCTTTCATGCCGAAGTACGCACGGCACGCCAGGTGTCGCATCCCAACGTTTGCCGCGTGTTTGACATCGGTGAAGCGGATGGCGTTCTTTTTCTGACCATGGAGTACGTGGACGGCGAAGATCTTGCTTCCGTCGTCCGGCGGATTGGTCGGCTTTCGCCGGACAAAGCCACGGAGGTCGCGCGCCAGATTTGCGCAGGCCTCGCCGCGGCGCATGAACGTGGCGTGATTCATCGCGACTTGAAACCCGCAAACGTGATGCTCGACGGCGCGGGTAAGACCCGCATCACCGATTTTGGTTTGGCGAGCATCGCGGCAAGCATCAAGGGCGCCGATGCTCGCGCAGGAACACCCGCCTACATGGCGCCGGAGCAACTTGCCGGCCGCGAAGTCACGCCCAAGAGCGACATCTATTCCCTCGGCCTGATTCTCTATGAAATCCTGACCGGCAAGCGCGCCTTCGAAGCTTCCACGCTCCAGGAGCTGATGAAACAGCGCGAGTCCGGGGCCATCACCAATCCCTCGACGCTGGTTCGCGATCTCGATCCGTTGATCGAACGCGTCGTCCTCCGTTGCCTCGAAGCCGACCCGGAAAAACGTCCGGCTTCCGCCTTGCAGGTTGCCGCCGCTTTGCCCGGAGGCGATCCTCTCGCGGCTGCCCTCGCCGCGGGAGAAACGCCTTCGCCTCAAATGGTGGCTGCCGCGGGGGAAACCTCGGGCCTCGCCCCACGCGCCGCAGTCGTGTGCTTCGCCACATTCCTCCTGGGAGTTGTTCTTTTTGTTGCTGTAGGCATCAAGGAAAGCGGCCTCGCGCGCATTCACCCTGAAAATCCGCCGGAAGTTCTCGCCAAAAAGTCCCGCGAAATTATTGCAAGCCTCGGCTATCCCGGCCACCCCGTCGACAGAGCCGACGGCTTCTTCTACGACGACGACTTCCTTGCTTACCTCCAGAAGGATCATTCCCAGCATCCACAATGGGACCGCGTGCTTTCCGAACAGCCTCCTATTCTCCGCTATTGGTTTCGGCAGAGTCCCCGCGAAATGAGTCCCGATGGCTTTTGGGGCAATTCCTTCACCCCCAATGTCGTCACCTTCTCCGATCCGCCAACTACGCTCTCTGGCATGATTAATCTTCAGCTCGATCCCGACGGGCGTCTTCTCTTTTTCCAGGCCCTGCCTCCTGAAAAAGAAGCGAGCCCGCAACCCGCCAGGTCCCCCGATTGGCTTCCCCTGTTCGCTGCCGCGGGACTGAACCTCTCTGAATTTCATTCCTCGGAGTCCATCTGGGACTCGCTGGCATCCGCCGACACCCGCGCCGCCTGGGACGGTGTCTGGCCCGGCAGCGCCCGGCCTCTGCACATCGAAGCGGCTGCTCGCCGCGGCAAGCCCGTGTTTTTCTCTCTGACCGGCCCTTGGTCAAAACCGACGCGCATGAGCCAGTCCGAACAGACCCGCGCCGACAAGGCCAGCCGAATCATCGGTCTCTCCATCGCGCTCATCATCTTCGCAGGGAGCATCTTCCTTGCGTATCGCAACCATTCCCGTGGCAGAGGTGACCGCCAAGGCGCTCTGCGCCTCGCCTCTCTCGTTTTTGCCCTCGAACTCTGCATTTGTCTTTCTCGTTCCCACTTTGTTCTCACTTTTGACGCCGTCGGCTTGGTTATCCTCGCCGTTAGCACTGCCCTCTTTGTTTCTGGCTTCATCTGGGTGCTCTATTTGGCTCTCGAACCCTATGTTCGCCGCAACTGGCCGCAGACAATCATCTCCTGGACCCGCTTCATAAGCGGACGCCTCCGCGATCCGCTGGTTGGCCGCGACCTTCTCTTCGGCGCTCTGATGGGTATTTCCTGGTTATTCGTTTTCGTAGTTGGCAGCTTCTTTCTGATTCGAGAGGGCGATCGTCCTCAGCTTGCGAGTGCGGAATTCCTCCTTGGATTTCGCGAGTCGGTGGCTGTGGGGCTCGACAATATGGTCAGTTCGATTCAGACCTCGCTGGTCTTTTTCTTCCTTGTGGTTCTGCTGCGAGTGGTGGTGAAAAACCGCTGGGTGGCCGCAGCAATATTCGTCCTGCTTTTTACCGTGCCGAAAGTCCTGGGCGGCGATCATCCAACAATAGAAACGCCGATTTGGCTAGCTATCTATAGCATCGCAGCCATCGCCGTTGTGCGTTTCGGATTGATCGTTCTCGCACTGGCCGTACTCACCGTCGATGTGCTTCTTAACGTGCCCTACACGCTGGATTTTTCAAATTGGTATGCCGTTCACTCCCTCTGCGTGGTGCTCGGTTTTGTGGCGGTCGCTGCCTGGGGCTTCTATACTTCCCTCGCTGGCCAGCGTCTTTGGAAAGAGGACCTCTTCGACTAACAGCGTCTCTTCGCTGCTACGCCCGGACTCCCTCACTGTAGACCTGCTTCGTGATTGTCGCCGCCAGCTCTTCGATTCCCGTCAGCGCGCGGCTGGCCGCCAGGCGCGCCTTCTCCATGAAGGAAGAATCCAGCAGAAACGCGCAGCGGTCCACGAACGGATGGTTGGCCGCTTCGAACGGTTTGCGGTTGCGCCGCGTCGATTCCGCTCGTGCGAGCAACTCCTCATACATTTGTAGATCGCGCTGAAAATCCAGGGCGTCGCCCGCGGTCCATCCTTGCTGGCGCGCCAGCGCGGCTAGAAACTTCCGGCGAAACGCCGTCGCATCTCGGCGTAGCATCGGGCGCGGTTTTCGTTTGCCCTCGGCGTGCGGCTCATCACAAACAATTTCCAGCGCGCGGACCGTCAGTGCCAGCAGCGCTTCGCGCTGCAACAAACCAAGTAAATCCCGGTAAAGTGACGCGTGAACCTGCAGTGCGTGCCGCCCATTTTCGACAACGTAGGAATCGACAAAGCGAGGAATGACGCGCTCGCGAATCAGCACCTCAGCAATCAGCTTGCTCAGCTCTGCCGCCGCATCCTTTGCTTTTTGTTTTTCGCCCGCCATCTTCGGGGAACCATGTTAGCAGGACTCCGTCACTCGTCCGCGCCGTGCCCTAGAAAATTAAGAAGCCCCGGTTGGGCCGGGGCTTCTTATTTCTTCTTGTAGGGGTGCAGCATCGCCGCGCCCTTCTGTACGAATTGCCAACCTTAGTGAATCGCCCTCGGCCCATCCGGGCCAACGCCCTTCGGTTTTGGCTCCGGCGCAATTGGCGGCGCCACCGGAGTTTTCTGCAGCGCATGCTCCAGAACTTCGTCGAGCGTCCGCACGTAAGTGATCTTGATGTCGCCCAGAATGTCCGGCGTAAGATCCGCCACCGCGTTGGGCTCGTTGTCCGCCGGCAGCAGCACTTCCTTGATGCCCGCGCGCTTTGCGCCGAGGACTTTCTCCTTGACGCCGCCGATCGGCAGAACGATTCCCGAAAGAGTCATTTCTCCTGTCATCGCCAGGCGGTCCCTCACCGGGCGTCCGCTGAGCAAGCTGACCAACGCCGTAACCATAGCTGCTCCGGCAGATGGCCCGTCCTTCGGCACAGCGCCGGAGGGCACGTGGATGTGAATGTCCTGCTTGCGGAAAAAGTCCGGATCGATCCCGTAGCGTTCGCCGTTGGCGCGCGTCCAGGTTAGTGCCGCGGTCATGGACTCTTGCATCACTTCCCCGAGATGCCCGGTCATGGTGAACTGCTTGCCGCCGCGCATACGCGTGGCTTCGATGAAGATGATGTCGCCTCCCACCGGCGTCCACACCAGGCCGACTGCAACACCCGGCCTCTTGACGCGCTCCTCGACTTCCTTTTCCGTGCGGAACTTCGGCACGCCCAGGAATTCACGAACGATTTCCGGCGTGACCACCATCTTCTCCATTTTGCCTTCGGCGATGCGCCGCGCCTGCTTGCGTGTGATCGTGGCGATCTCCCTCTCCAGGTTGCGCACGCCCGCTTCCCGCGTGAAACTGTGAATGATTTCCTGCAGCCCCGCGTCCGTGAATTCGATCTGCTCTCCCGCTTTGATGCCGTTCTCCGCCGTCTGCTTGGGGATCAGGTATTTGTGCGCGATGTGCAGCTTTTCCTCGCCCGTATAGCCCGGCAGTTCGATGATCTCCATGCGGTCGCGCAGCGGCTCCGGGATAGGATCCATCCAGTTCGCCGTGGCGATGAACAGCACTTTTGAAAGATCGAACGGCACGTCCAGGTAATGATCGCGGAACGCATTGTTTTGTTCCGGGTCCAGCACTTCCATCAATGCCGACGACGGGTCGCCGCGGAAATCGCGGCCCAGCTTGTCGACTTCGTCGAGCATCATCACCGGGTCGTTGGTTTCTCCACGCTTTAGTCCTTGAATGATCTGTCCTGGCAATGCGCCGATGTAGGTTCGGCGGTGGCCGCGGATCTCCGCTTCGTCATGCATGCCGCCGAGCGCAATGCGTACAAACTTCCGCCCCAGCGAGCGCGCGATCGATTTTCCAAGCGAGGTCTTGCCCACGCCCGGAGGCCCGACAAAGCAAAGGATTGGCCCTTTCATCCCCGGCTGCAGTTTTTTCACCGCCAGGTAATCGAGGATGCGCTCCTTCACTTTTTGCAGGTCGTAGTGATCTTCATCGAGAATTTCGTGCGCACGCGGAATATTGATCTCCTCGCTTCCCGAAGACTTGCTCCACGGCAGCGAAGTCATCCATTCCAGGTATGTCCGCGAAACCATGTATTCCGCTGACGCCGGCGTCATCTTCGCCAGCCGCTTCAGTTCGCGTTCGCATTCCTTCTTGGCTTCCGCGGTCATTCCCGCTTCTTCCATTTTCTTGCGCAGCTCGTCGATCTCCTGCATCGAATCATCGGATTCGCCGAGTTCCTTCTGGATGGCCTTCATCTGCTCGCGCAGGAGATATTCTCGCTGGTTCTGGCTCACCTGCTCTTGCACCTGGTCGTGAATCTTAGAACGCAGTTCGAGCACTTCCAGTTCTTTCGAAAGCTCGCGAATGAGCGTCTCCAGTCGCCGGCGCACACTGGAAGTCTCAATCAATTCCTGTCGCAGAAGCGTCGAGAGCGAAGGCAGCGTTCCAGCGATGAAATCCGCCAGCCGCCCCGGATCGCCGATGTTCATTGCCGCGGATTGCAAATCGTCGGAAAGTTGCGGCGAATGGCTCACCACGTCCCGGAACAGTTCTTGCGCGTTGCGCTGCAGCGCTTCCAGCTCGGTGTCCGCTTCGCCGATGATGTCCGGTTGCGATTCAACCTTTGCGCGAAGATATGGCCGCAAGCCGATCAGATCCACGATTTGAATTCGCTGGAGGCCTTCCAGAAAAATCACCACGTTGCCGTTCGGCATTTTAACGGTCTTATGCACTTTGGCCAGCGTGCCGACTTTGTGCAGGTCCGCGGCGGAAGGTTCCTCCACTCGCGGGTCCAGTTGCGCAACTACACCGAGCAGCTTCTCGTCGCCTTGCAGCGCGCTTACCAGCGCTAGAGAGCTCTCGCGTCCCACCGTCAGAGGCAGGACCGCGCCCGGAAACAACACCGTGTCGCGGACCGGAAGAACGGGAAGAATCTCCGGCACTACAAATTTTTTATCAGCCATGATGTCCCCTAGTTTCGGACGCGGCAGAATTGAACCGCGTCACACCATTTTAGATGCACGCAAGCAAGAAAGGATGCGCAAAAGTAAGAATGTTGCTATCATAAAATCTTAGCACTTCACACTCATATTCTAGCGGCTCGCTCTACGTTTTGCAAAGTAATCGTAACTAATTTGTATTCAACATGATACGGTCTTGGGTAACCTTTCTCCGGTCTGCCATCCTACTGCTTCTTCTTGGTGTTGCTTCCTCTTTTACCTGCCCTTTTTGATCGGACTAAACCTCTTCAGAACCCACTCTTGAGCTTCTCCCCGTGTCTTGATCTGGCCCTCCAACTGGGCATCTTCGAGACTGCCCAATATCTCACTGAACACGGGCCCAGGCCGGAATCCCATCGCTAGCAAATCGTCGCCGGAGAGCAGGCGCTCCGGCTGAACCTGCTCCGGCGGCGTGTCGGCGAGGAATCGCTGCACAAATTCGTAGGACTGCAGCTGACGATTGCTGGAAAGACAGTCGAGGCGATGCAGTGCCAGATGCTCATCGAAGTGTGGCTGCCGCACGAATCGTTTGAGCGTGGAAGCGCGCATAGTCTCGACGTCCTTGAATTTCATGTGGTTTTTCACCAGCGCAAGGATTTGCTCCGTCTCCTCATTCGAAAAATGCAGCCGCCGGCAAATCTCCTCCGCCATTCGAACGCCTACATCCACGTGGCCATCGAACCGGATGCGGTCCCCCGTTTCCGAAGCCGGCCGGAACGTCGGAGGCTTGCCCACATCGTGAAGCAGCACGCCCCACGCCAGCGTCGGCGAAACGCCCGCGGGAAGTCCTTCGAGCATCAGCCGCGTGTGAATCCACACGTCGCCTTCCGGATGATATTGCGGCGGTTGCGGGATGCCCTTCATCGCAAAAATCTCCGGCAGCACTTGCAGCAGCAGCCCACGTTCATCGAGCAGCTCGAATCCCCGGCGCGCCGCGCCCTCGGTAAGGAGTTTGGTCAGCTCTTCGCGCAGCCGCTCCGCGGAGACCTGCCGAATTTCCGGCGCGTGCTGATAAATAGCGTTCCCGGTCGCGGGCTCGATCGCAAATTCGAATCGCGCCGCAAACCGCACCGCGCGCATCATCCTCAGTTTGTCTTCCCGGAAGCGGCGCTCCGGCTCGCCGATCGCGCGGATCGTTTTTGCTTTCAGGTCAGCCTGCCCGCCGACAAAGTCGAGCACTTCACCGTTGTCGTGGCGCATCAGCAAACCATTGATCGTAAAATCGCGGCGCTGGACATCTTCTTCCGCGGTTTTCGAATAAATCACGCGATCGGGGTGCCGGCCATCGCTATAGCCCGCGTCCGAGCGAAACGTGGCCACTTCGACTTTCAGCCCATCGCGCGGAATCAGGATCACGCCGAATTGCGCGCCCACGGCCACACTTTCAGGAAATAACCCCGTCACCTGCTCCGGCGTCGCATCGGTGGTCACATCGTAGTCTGCGGGTTCACGCCCGAGTAGCACATCGCGCACACTCCCGCCAACCAGCAGCGCCTGAAAACCATTTCGGCGCAGCGTGTCGCAAATCGAGTTGGCCATTTCCCGCGGAGTCACGCAGTGATTATGCGGCATCCGCGGCCGCCACGGGAGACCAGTGTTTTCGAAAGTTACTGTGAGCAATGATTTGCTCCAGGGAATTCTTGTACGGGCCCGCCTTCTGAGGCGGACCGCTTCTCCCAGTTGTGAAATCTGCCGGAGTTTCTATTTGCTGCGAAAGACCATGCAGGTAATATCGTCGGACTGGCGCGTGAATCCCACAAAATCATCAACTTTTTTCATCAGGAATTTGAGCGTCTCCTGCGAGTTCCAGTCGGGCAGGTTGCGGATGGCTTCGAGCCAGCGAGTGTTTCCGAATTCTTCGCCTGCCTCACTGAAGGCTTCGACGACGCCGTCGGTGAAGAAAATCAGCGCGTCACCCGGAGTCAGCACCAATGAGGCGGTTTCGTATTTTTCGTCGGAGCGAATTCCTAGGGGCAGGCCGCCGACTTCCATGCTTTGCAGCGCGCCATTCGAATGGCGGAGGATCGGTGCATTGTGCCCGGCATTCACGTAAACAAGCCGCCGCGAAACCGGATTGTATTCGCCGAGCACCGCCGTCGTGAAACGCAATCCATTCAGACTGTGTGCGCAAGCGTAGCGATTTAGCCGCGCAACCAGGTCCGCAAGGGCGGCATTCTCTCCTGCGATGGTCCGCAGGCTTGCTTGCAGCGTGGCCATCAACAGTGCGGCGGGAACGCTTTTGCCCGCTACGTCAGCAATCACCAGCATCAGCCGCTCGCGTTCTTCCGGATTGGGATAAAACGCGTCGTAGTAATCGCCGGCGACGGAATTCTGCGGCCGTGTTGCGAAAGCAATGTCCGCGCCGGCGACTTCCGGCGGTTGAGAGGGCACCAGCCAGGTTTGAATCTCCCGCGCAATTTCCAAATCGCGCTTCATCGTCACTTTGTCCGCTAGTTCGAGGGAGAGAAGCAGCAGGAACACTACAGCGGCGATGGCTTCAAACTTAATGTCAACCACGGCTCTGTCTCCGACCCGAAAGCTGATGCTCGAAAGAACCATCATCAAAAACGCGGCCAACAGGAGAACGCGCCGCGCGGGAGAGAGTTTCAGCAGAAGCGCCCAGAAAAACTGCCTGGCGACGTGCAGCGGGCGGCGCCACCGCGACAGCTTTTGAACTTCCTCCCAATCCACGTCGCGCCCATAGAAGCCGTAGCTGGAGCGCGCGTCCGCCGTAAATTGCGACCACAAATCGTCGAGCTCGCGGCCTTCGCTGACGCGCTGCCAGAAATTCCGCACGCGATCCGCCAGGTGGGCAGGAGGGACCGGTGGAAGCGGGTTTGTGCTCATCGGAGGAGAGTATAGGACATTCGAACGAGGATTCGCTGGAAGTTACAAATCTTCGCGGTCGCTTCCCGGCTCATCTCGGCGAAGCGACCCGCCGAATTGCACCTTGCCAAAACCGAAGCGGTCGCGGAGGCGGTCCGCCGCGCTGGTGAGCTTTTCGAGTTTCGCGCGGCGCTCGGCATCCAGCAGATCGAGCTGCTCGCTGCCTTGCGTGAGGCCACTGAGGCTGACTCCCAGCAGCCGGACTTTTCTTTTTACATCGCGATGTTTGCGGAAGAGCTCCTGAAATACGGTGAAGATATCGGCGTCAAGGCGCGTGGGTTCGGCGAGCGACTTCGAGCGCGTGTGTGTTTCGAAACCTGCGTAACGGATCGTCAGCGTGAGCGTTCGCGTGGCAAGCCCGGCCTCGCGCAGCCGCTTGCACGCTTTCTGGGAAAGATGGCTGAGCATGGTGGACAGGGCGTTCGAATCCTCCGTGTCTTCGCCGAACGTATGATTGTGCGAAATGGATTTTGGCTCGGCATCGATCACGAATTCGTACGAATCGCCGCCACGCGCTTTGCGATACAGCGCCGTTCCCCACTGGCCAAAAATGCTTTCCAACTTTTCCTGCGGAACAGCAGCAATCTGTGCGACCGTTTCGATACTGAGTGCGCGAAGCGCGCGCTCCGTGACTTCGCCGATTCCCGGAATCTTTCTCACCGGCAAAGTCGCCAGAAATCGCTGTTCGCTCCCGGCAGGAACCCAGACAAGTCCGCGCGGCTTGGCCTGGTCCGACGCAACTTTGGCGACGAGCCGCGTCGCCGCGAGCCCGCCGGAGCAGGGAAGACTGGTTGTGCGCGTGATGGTGCGAAGCAGTTTGTCGGCTGCGGCGAGCGGCGGACCAAGCAATCGCTCGGTGCCGGCGAGATCGAGATAGGCTTCGTCGACCGACGCCATTTCCACGATTGGAGAAAATTGTCCAAGAATGGTGGCGACGCGGTCGCTCCATTCGGAGTACAGCGTGTGGCGGCAATCGAGAAAAACTGCGTGCGGGCAAAGTTTCCCCGCCGTTCGAAGCGGCATCGCGGAATGGATTCCGAATTTGCGCGCTTCGTAGCTCGCGGCGGAAACCACGCCGCGCTGATCCGGGCGTCCACCCACTACCACCGGTTTTCCGCGAAGCTCCGGCCGATCCAGCAATTCCACCGAAACAAAAAAGGCGTCCATGTCCACATGCAGAATGGAAGCCGTCGCCTCCGCGGACCGCTCCTCGAGCGGCCCATGCTTGGCCCGAAATCGCACCAACTCCGGCATGCCGCTAGCCTACTCCCGACTTTTGTATCCCTCAACCTTTCCGGTTGAGTGTTCGCTACAACCGTTCGGCAGCGATGACGCGGGGGATTCCGGCGAGGTCGTTGGTTACGGCTACGTTGGTCCAAGTGGGAACGTCGAGAAGCGGTTGCACGGCGGGGAGACTGTTGTGGCCAAGTTCGAAGACCAGGAGGCCGCCGGGCTTGAGATGCGCCGCGGCTTGAGTGATGAGATCGGCGTAGAGTTCGTAGCCTTCTTCGCCGCCGTAGAGGGCGATTTCCGGTTCGTGGTCGCGCACTTCGCGCATCAGCGTTGCGGCTTCGCGGCGTCCGATGTAGGGCGGATTGCTGGCGATCAAGTCGAAGGAACGCTGCGAATGTAAGACTCCATCGAGCAGATTGGATTCGAGGAAATGGATTCGGTCGGCGACAGAATGGCGAGCGGCGTTGCGTTGGGCGACCGCGAGAGCGGCGGGCGAAATGTCGGTAGCGTGGATTGTGGCGCCGGGAAGTTCTTTTGCGAGAGCGATGGCGATGCAGCCGCTGCCCGTGCCGATGTCGGCGATTTGTAGACCTTCGCCGGTGAGGGTTTGTTTCCGTCCGGCGCGGAGTTCGCGGAGGGCGAGGCGGTCGAGGGCGACTTCGATGAGGTGCTCGGTTTCGGGGCGGGGAATCAGAACGTCGGGAGTAACTTCGAATTCGAGTCCCCAGAATTCTTGTTTGCCGGTGAGGTGTTGCGTCGGCTCGCCGGCTGCGCGGCGGCAGATGAGCGCGAAAAAACGATCTGCGTCTGCAGAACTGATCGCCTCTTCCGGGTGGGAGTAAACCCATGTCCGGTCACGGCCGAGAACATGTAGGAGCAACAACTCTGCGGCGAGCGTGAAACAGGACACGTCTGCGGTCCGCAATTGCGAAATACCTTTCCTCAAGGCTCCACGAATGTCAGTTTGCGCCTTGCTGCCAGTCATCAGGCTTCGGCGAGCTCTTGCTGGAGGCGTTCGGCTTCGTAATGGGAGACGAGGCCGTCGACCAATGGGGCGAGCTTGCCTTCCATCACGTCGGTGAGCTGGTGGAGGGTGAGGCCAATGCGGTGATCGGTGACGCGGTTCTGCGGGAAGTTGTAAGTGCGGATTTTTTCGGAACGGTCGCCGGTTTTGATTTGTCCGCGGCGTTCGACGGAAAGCGCGGCCTGGCGCTTTTCCTGTTCCTGTTCGTAAAGACGCGCGCGAAGGACGCGCATGGCCTTGGCACGATTTTTGATTTGCGATTTTTCGTCCTGCTGCGAAACGACGAGACCGCTGGGAATATGCGTGATGCGCACGGCGGAATAGGTGGTGTTGACGGACTGTCCGCCGGGGCCGGAAGAACAGAAGGTATCGACGCGCAAGTCTTTCGCTTCGATTTTGATGTCGATTTCGTCGGCTTCGGGAAGAACGGCGACGGTTGCGGCAGAAGTGTGGATGCGGCCTTGCGTTTCGGTGGCGGGAACGCGCTGGACGCGGTGGACGCCACTTTCGTATTTCAGCTTGGAATACACTTTATTTCCCTGAATCGCGGCGACGACTTCTTTCAAGCCGCCGAGGGAAGAAGGGGAGCTTTCGAGGATTTCGACTTTCCAGCCCAGCGTTTCCGCGTAGCGCGAATACATACGGAAAAGTTCCGCGGCGAAGAGGGCGGCTTCATCGCCGCCGGTGCCGGCGCGAATTTCCAGGATGACGCTCTTTTCATCGAGAGGATCTTTGGGGAGAAGCAGAAGTTTCAATTCGCGCTCGATGGTTTCCTTGCGCGCGGCGAGATCTTTTTCCTCGTCGTGGGCCATCTGCTTCATTTCGGCATCTTGCGATTCGAGAAACATCTGGTGCGCGCCGGCAAGATCTTTTTCGATCTGCTTGAACTCGCGGTGCTTGGCGACGATTTCGCCGAGCTCGGATTGCTGCTTGGCGACCTTTTGAAAGCGCGAAGAGTCCGAGACTATTTCGGCGGAGGAAAGTTCTTGTGTGAGCTCGTCGTAGCGCGCGCCAAGTTGGTCCAGCTTTTCGGATAATGTTAATGCAGCCATTGCAAAACCTCATGAGTTCTCAGTGATCAGTTCACAGTTTTCAGTAAGAGAAACGGAATCGGGTGAAAATATCGTTTCAAGTTTGCAGAGAAGTGCGGGCTCCCAGAGCGGGAGCGAAAGGCGGGTCAGCTAATAGAACGTGGCGTACATCGATTTGCTCTGCATTAAGAATAACGCTGAACTCCAAATCACGCAAATCGGATGCGATTGGACTACGGTGCTTATTCTACTGCATTGTTTAAGCGTTGGGCTTTGAATTCAGGACGCCTTGAGATACGAGCGACTCGATTAGTTCCTGGCCGACAGCGCTACCAAAGAAAACACACCCGGGGCTGAAATTATCGTATGCCCCGAACTCGAGAATGCTGGCCTTCTCGACTTGAATGTGAATAATTTTCCTTGGGACGACTCCCCCAATGGCCGAGAGTATCGCCTTGCTCATAGAGGATTCCAACGGGACGACTATGAAATCCTGCTTCGGCCACAGAGTATTTCTCTTAAGGACGCCTGTTGCTTCCTCGGATGCCCCAGGAAAGCGGAGTAGCCCGAGGTTGCTCAAGTTGCCTTCAAAGGAGATATGAGCATTCCCCGCCAATTTATCCATGATGGCTAGCAAGAGTCGACTCTTATCGTGCACTAGCCAGAGTGAAGCGAGAGTTTTCACGCAAGAACTTTACCATGTCCGCCTGTCCCAGACTCGGACCTCAAATCGATCCGTTACCAAATACCGGCCTGAAGTGATTGCTCCTATCCGAGGCGGTATACTACGATGCGGCTGAGTAAGAGCGTATCGCCTCGGAAGGCGGCCGCCACAAAACCTAACTACGATTCGACTATGAGCGAAGCCGTACGAACCATGTTGCAAGCAAACGGCGAAACCGCGCGCGACTTCCCGGCAAAGGCCGACGCTGGATTTCTTTGGGACTTCTGGTATCCGGCGGTGCGGAGTGCGGAGATCCGTGGGCAGAAGCTGGTGACGGCGATGTTGCTCGAGGTGCCGCTGGTGCTTGGCAGAACTTCGGAGGGGAAGACGTTTGCGATGCGGGATTCTTGTCCGCACCGGGGGATACCGCTTTCGTATGGGCGGCTGGATGGGAAAGTTTTGGAATGCTGTTATCACGGATGGCGGTTTGATGCTTGCAGCGGGCAGTGCGTGGAGATTCCGTCGCTGTCGAGCCAGGACAGGTTGAAAGTCGAACGCATCTTTGCAGGGCACTTCCCCTGTGAGGAGCGCGACGGTTATGTTTGGGTGTACATGAATAGTCAAGTAACGCGGACGCCGAAGACTATTCCGGCGGCGCCGGCGCTGGCAGTTTTCGGCGAGAAATACAAGATCACACATCTTTCTTGCGAGCTTCCGTCGCACGTGGACCAGGGAATTATCGGATTGATGGATCCGGCGCACGGGCCGTTTGTGCATCAATCGTGGTTCTGGCGGAAGCGCGCCAGCATCCATGAGAAAGCAAAACAGTTTGAGCCGATCCCCAATGGATTCCGGATGAGCCCGCACCAGCCTAGCTCAAACAGCGCGCCGTACCGCCTGCTCGCGAAGATGACGGGCGAGACGGTGACGACGACAATTGATTTCGTACTGCCGAATCTGCGGACGGAGATCGATCGCAGCGGGAAGTTGTGGTTTTCGAGCCGGGCGACGGTGACGCCGGTGCGGCGGGATTTGTGCCGGATTGATTTTGTGGCTGCATGGAACTTGCCGGTGCCGGTGGCGGTCTTCCGGCCGTTTGCAAAAAAGTTTCTGCGGCAGGACCAGCTGACGATGATTCAGCAAGCCGAAGGCTTGAAGTACAACCCGCATTTGATGCTGATCGATGATGCGGACCGGCAGGCGAAATGGTATTTCGCGCTGAAGGCCAACCTTCTGGAATCGCGGCGGATGGGGGCGGCGATGGTGCATCCGATGAGCGGGCCGGTGACGCTGCGGTGGCGGTCATGAACCGTTCCTAGTTTTAAGTTCTAAGTTGTTAGTAATAGCCCGCCTCCTGCTTCACAAATTGGTATCGGGGATTACGTCGAGGTTCAGTCGAATCGACTCGCCGGGGAATGGCAAGCGGGCCTTCTTCTAGTTAACCATAATGGGGCCCACCCACTTGTTTTTCATAAGTGTTGCATCTAAAGGGCTTAGTGTTCATGTAAGTGGTTTAGAATCAACACTTACAGGCACTTCTATAAGTTTTGATTCTAAAAGGTTTGTGCTTGACTCTGGTCGCGAGGTTCGACCGAGCCGAACGTGGCGCTAGCTTGGAATTGGAGTCATGCAATGCGGTTGGATGTCGATGGAAAGAAAAGCTGCAGCCGGGCTGCCGCACTCCAAATGCAGTTATCTACAACGATAAGTATGCCAGAAGGAGACAGCACAGTCAAGGAATACTCCTTAACGGAGAGAAGTAAGGTCGAATTCGACGGAGACGGGACCGCCCTCGGGGGGAGTTACTAGGATAGTGGCGGAATCGGAGGAGAAGGATTCCGCGGGGAGTTCGATTTCAATCGTAGCGCCCGTGAGGATACAAGGACTGCCGCGCCGCCCGCAGGCGGATTCTGCTTTCCCCTGAAAAGAAGCGGGTTGAAGGAGCTGATTGCCGCTGGAGACCTGGACGCGGAAATCTTTCCAGAAGTCATACGGGCGCCGTATGAGCGGCGGAGACGAGGCCGAAGTTCCAGGAGCCGGGCTCTCAATGAAACGACCATAAGAAGCAGTGAGCTGGATGCGGATGAAGATCTTGACGAAATCCTGCTGGCCTTGATGGTCAAGCCGGGCCTTTTGAGCGCTGTAATTGCCGATGTAGGCATCGGAGAAGAGGGCCAGTTGGACGAAGGGAGTGAAGAAGGCGATGGAAGAAATATAGGGACCGGAATGCGGCGGAGGGAGGTGCCGTGTGTATTTGTCGAGAAGGCGCGGGACGGTTCCGTCATGGCGCTGGCCGAGGAAATAAGCTTCACGAACGGCTTCATCGGAGAGATTGGTTTCAAAGGCGGAAGCTGGGGAAGAAGACAGACAAAGAGACAAAAGCAGGACGATGAGGAGGCGTAGCAGGTGATGCACAGTGAAACCTCAAGTTAAGTATAGAACAAAGAAAAGCAAGGGAATAGAGAAGAAGAAGATGACAGGCGAAAACGCCGGGAAAGGGATCAAGACAAGGTGCGCCGTGTTAACGGAGGGTGGTGAGGTCGAAAGGGGCGACGACCTGCGCGTAGTCGGGGAAGTCGACGACGAGAGCGGCGTCAGAAGAAGAGGAGAGTTTCTGGGCGTCGTAGACGAGGACGATTTGGGCACCAGTCATGATAGTGCTGTCGTCGACGGTCCTGAAAGTGGGGCTGCCATGCATTTCGAGCGGCTCGACCAGATCGTCGCCGTCAAACAGGCGATAAGTGAAGTCTTTCCAAAAGTTCGAAGGACGAACGGAAAATCCGTTTGGGGAACCGGAACGCTGGCTGGTTTTTACCTGGCTCAATTCACCGTAAGAGTTCGTAAATTCGATGGTGATGGTGAGGCGGAGGCGGTCGCCGTTTTTGCGGTAGTCCTGGGCGGCATCCTGCGCACTGTAGCCGGAGGAGCGCTGCCGGGAAAGCTCGACGGCTTCGGCAAAAGGAGTGAAAAACTCGACTGTAGAGATCCAGGGGCCGGATTCGGGGACAGGAAGATGGCGGCGGTACTTGTCGAGGAACTGGGCCGTTTTTTCGTCGCGGCGCTGGCCGAGGAAATAGGCTTCGCGAACGGCCTGGTCGGAGAGCGGAGTATCGAAAGCGAAGGAGGATGGGGACAGGAGCAAAGCGGCCGCGAGAATTGTGGCGAGGGAACGACTAGAGAAGCACATGCGCGGCAGCCTCCACTACATTAGATGTAGAAACGCAGTGTTGTGGATACGACGCTGCGCGCCCGTTCCACTGGCTCGCAGTGGAACGGGAGCCGTTCGGGAAGTGGTTATGGGTTGACATGCAGAGTGGCCGAGCCGGTTGCGGAGCCGACGGTAGCCGTTATGGTGACAGACGTCATGGCGGCTGGTGCAGAAACAATCTGAATCGAACCGCGATTGGAGATGTCATTGCTGATCAAAGCGGTAGCAGGGACGGAAGAGGTCCATACGGCGGAAGCGAGTTGCTGTGTGCCGCCGGCAAAAGTGCCCATGGCGACGAATCTTTGACGGGAGCCGGAGGAAATCGAGGCCGTGGCCGGCGTAACGGTAATGGATTGAAGGCCGGTGGGCGTTAGCGAGCCGGGTTCAAAGATCTCCTCTCCGGCTTTGGGGGTTTCGGAGGTGGTGCCCCCGACGATGAGGATGGTGCCGTTGGCGAGGAGAGTCGCGGAATGGCTGGCACGAGCGATGTTCAAACTTCCGGCTATGGCAAAAGTTCCCGCGGAAGGATCGTACAACTCCGCGCTTCCGCCGACGGAGATGCTGGACATGTCGCCACCAGTGATCAAGACGGTTCCATTGGTCAGCAAAGTGGCGGAGTGGCGGAAGTGGGCGCTGTTCAAAGAGCCAGTGGGAGTAAAGACGCCGGTGGCCGGATCGTACAACTCCGCGCCTGAAGAAGGATTGCCATTCGAAACTCCGCCGGCGACCAGAACTTTTCCGTTGTTGAGAAGCGTGGCGGTGAAGAGGTCGCGGGTGGCGTTCATGCTGCCGGTGAGAGTGAAGGTGCCAACGGCGGGATCGAAGAGTTCCGAAGTTGCGGTGTAACCGGTGGCGTTCAGGCCGCCGGCGACGAGCACCTTGCCATTATTGAGGAGGACCGCCGCGCCGACATCGTGTCGTTCGTTCATGCTGCCGGTGGGGGAGAAAGTGCCGGTGGACGGATCGTAGATCTCTGCGCTGTTGGTGAAGACGCCGGAGGCCATCAAGACCGTGCCGTTCTGGAGAAGTGTGGCGCTGTGTTGGTAACGGCCGGAAGTCATGTTGCCGGTGAGAGAGAAAGTGCCGGTGGCGGGATCGTAGAGTTCGGCGGTGGAAATGGCTGCGTCATTGGCGGTGATGCCGCCAGCGATGAGAACTTTTCCATCGTCAAGAAGCGTCGCGGTATGAAAGTTATGACCGACGTTCATGTTGCCGGTCGGCGTGAAGGTGCCTGTGGCCGGGTTATAGAGCTCAGCGCTCGTGAGACTGTCCGAGGCAAGCAAGTTGGCGTTCCCGCCTGCGACCAAAACCATGCCGTTGTTGAGAAGAGTGGCCGTGCCGAAATTGCGCGGGGTGCCCAAACCACCAGTGAGAAGAAAGCCGCGAGTGACATTGAGGGTGAAGGGAGGGCTCATGACGCCATTCGCCGAGGCGGTGATTTGTGTGGCGCCCGCGAGCAAACCCATAGCGGTGCCACTGCTGGAGCCGATGGAGGCGACTGCGGGAGAGCTGCTGTTCCAGGTGAAGGTGACGCCGTTGAGGACGTTGCCGCGGGAATCTTTGGCGGTTGCGGTGAAAGTCGTGCTCGTGCTGACGATGATCGAAGAGGAAGAAGAAGTTATGTTAATCGAAGCGAGCATGGGAGGAGCGGAATTCGAGCTGCAGCCGGCGAGGAAGATTGCGGCAATGGCGAAGAGCAAGCCAAGAGGAACGGATGGCGAAAACACATGGAGCGCGCGCTCCGTTCTTTGCGATATGAAATGCAAAAACCGATGAAACTCGCTGCAGACGGGTTCGACAAAAGGAAACGAGAGTAGTCCTGGCATGACGCCTCCTAACGGTTAGGACTCTCTCGTTTCTTGTGACGGTTGGAAGGGGCTGGGGGTTTCAGATGCGGCGGGTAATGTTGGGGAAGTCGAGCCAGACTTCGAGGCCCAGAAGTGGGAGCCTTCGGTGCAGATGGGAGTGGTGATACCTGCACGGGGATGGCAGGCGCAGGGCCGGCTTTCGGATGCGCGTCTTTCCGGGTTTCGATTCCGCTGCTTGTCGAGAAGGTTCGAAGGACTACTCCGGCACGCCGTCGTTGATCTGGGCGCAGTCCATGCGAACGGTGCCGTTGTCGTCAAAAAGGAGGCCGCGGAATCTGAGGACGCTGCCGATGCCGATGGGCGCGGAGTTCAGGAGGTGTGTGTTTGTGTCGGCGTACACGATAACAGCGTTTGGGTTCGAGAGGCGGTTGCCGGGGTTCGAATATGCCTGGAGAGTAGGGATCAAATCGTACGGGGCGAGGGCCACAGTATAGATATTGAAACCATTGCTGTTAGAAACTGCTGTGACCGTCCCAGTGAGCGATTGCGGCCTGAGGGCGATGGTCGTGGCGATTTGTTCGCTATGGCCGGCTACCGGTGTACCGGATGAGAAAATGGAAAGATTCTGGCCGGTAAAGGTCGTTGCGGCGGCGAAGTTCGGGGTAAATGGCAGGTTCTGCAAGTTGCTCAGCTGGCCGGAGACAGTGAAGACCGTACTGCTGCCAACTTGAAAAAATACGGTGCATTCCGGGATGCTACCGGCGGGAAAAGCGCAACCTTCATGTTCAATTGGGTTGGTCGCAATCAGGCCTGCTTGAGCGAGGGGCGGGAACAGTGGTCCGGTCACAACCGCTGGGGCGACAATGTCGTCCACTTCAATGCGCGTTGCCAGCAGCGATGCGTCGGGCTGGATTGCCAGATCCATATTCACGAGTGTACCGGCCGCGAGCGTGGAAAACCCAGCGACGCCCTGGTATAGCGTACTGTTGTCGGCCTTTACGTTCAGTGAGAAGCCGTCACTTGTTTTCGCAACGAAGCCGCTACCCGTCGCGTTGATGGAGGCTATCTGTGCGTCGACTTCCGAGATTTTGCCATTCTGTTCGTTGGTGGGCGGTGAGAAGACAGGAACCGGCGTGAGTGTGAAGACCGGCGATATGGTGTATGTGGCGGAAGCACCCATTCCGTTGAGCGTATAGGATTGCGGCACTTGCAGGTTCAAAGACAAAGCTATCGGGGAAGCGCTGATCGTGATTGGGGAGGGCAGATTCACGGTTGTGTTACCTGTGCCCTGCCCGCACTGGGCCTCGGCGTAGGTGGAGCGCTCAAGGCCACCTCCCGGGGTGTTGAAGACGTTCGTAAAATCGCACCAACCAGCGGTTACCGTGGCCGCGGAATAGGTGCCCTGCGGAACACTGACGGCTACCAGCGGTTCAGAAACCCCATTCAGATGCATGAATTCGGTAGCGCTGAGGCTCCCTGGCGCTAAAGCGTTCGGGTTACTGTAAAGAACGACTGAGTTACCGGCCTTGTCGGCCAGGGTGATGTTAGCGATGGACAAGTCGAAATTCGTAAGCTTGTCGTTCGCAGTGCTGGAGAGCAATACAGCAACGGTGGTGGGTCCGGGAGGCGGTGGAGGGATGATGGGAGTACTCATGCCGGAGCCGCAGCCGCCGAGAAGGATGGCAGAATTGACGAGGCTCAGAGTGAAAAAAAGGAATAGCGTAAGCGAAGAACGCGGCGCCCTGCGGAGTGAAGCAAGTGCGAGGTTAGACCCACGAGAACGGAGTGAGCAGTAGATAGACGAAAGGCCGCTTCTGCCAAGCATGGCGCCTCCAAGTGATTTCGACCCTCTTATTGCTTGGACGGTAACAGCGAAGACTTGGTTTCAAATACGGCGGGCGATGTTGGGAAAATCTAACCAGACTTTGATGCCGCAGAAGTGGGAGCCTTCCGTGCAGATGGGAGTGGTGATGCCGGCGCGGATGTGGCACGGCGGGCCGATGTATTTGGTGAGTTCGGGATGGACTTCGCGAAGCTGGGCGAGTTCGTCCATGGAGGCTTGGTAGATTTCTTCCTGGGCGTTGAAGCAAGTGCGCATGGTCCATTTGTGGATGAGATGGAGGAGGGAACCGGATTCGTAGAGGCGGATGGATTTGGCGTTGGGCAAAAGGTAGAGGGCGATTTCCGGTGGGACGCCGCGCTCGAGGAGTTGATTTTTTGCGGACCAGGCGTCGTGCATGGCGCGGTCGTAGACTTCTTTTGCGCGGGGACTGACGGCGAGGAGCATCGGAGTGATGTAGTCGGGCTCGCGGGTGTCCGCGAGAGTGAGAAGAGGGCGCGAGCCGGGGACCATGCGATGGCGCTGGTCCTGGCTATCGGCGGTGTGGCTGATTTTTTTGGCGAAGGTGTAGTTGGCGTGCTGGAGGGCGCGCATCATGGGGGCGTGGACTCCGACGTTGAGAGTTTCAAGGCGATAGAGATTGCGCGCGGGATTGAGCAAGCGGTCGATGGCTTCGTTATCGGAGCATTGGGATTCGGTGAGGCCGGCGACGGCGCGGTAGGAGTCGGCCATGACGCGGACGGCGTTGGGGGAATAGTCGACGAGGGCGGAAGTTTTGCCATTGAGTTTGGCGTCGAATTCGCGGGCGAAGGCTTCGCCGGCGTTCGAATTCACAGTGGTGTTTTTCCATTCGGGCAATTCTTCGAGAGGCTCAGTGCCGAACCGGTCGAAGAACTGTGCGTCGATGGCTTTGACCTGCGAAACCATATCGCCGATGACGGCGCGTGCTTCGCTGTGAGTGTCGGAAGCCGCACTCATGCGCCAGAGGCGATGGAGCACGATGCCGGAAAGGGTGTGCACCATGGTGGTGAAGGCGGCGACGGGGAGGACGTAGCGAGCGATTTCGATGGCGCGCTTTTCGGCGGAGCGCTCGATTTTTTGGAGGCGCTTGGCGTGAGACATCGGGCCGATGTGCCAGATGTCGTTCAGGATGTTGCGCGTGTCGCCGATCAGGAGTGTGGAGAGTTCGCGATAATAATTCCAGGCGCGGGTGATGGCGCCTTCATAGATTTCTTTACATTTTTCCTCGAAGAAGAGAGAGACGGGCGGCACGTAGGCTTGCGGGCGGTCGAGGCGGACGTAGCGCTGGCTCTGCTGCTCGGAATTGTAAAAGGGATGTGCGTGGAGAAAGGACCAGACGAATTGGCGGCTGATGTTTTCGACGCCGAATTCGAAATGGGCGTGCTGGTAGACGGTGTGATGGCCGCTGTAGAAAGTGGCGGCGCCGATGTTGAGGCGCTGCTTGTCGGTGATTTCCTCAGGGCCGATGAGCCGCGGAGCGTAGCAGGTGCGTGCGGCGGCGATGGCGGAATCGAATGGGTGCGCGAAGGCGTTGCGGAGGGTGACGCGTGGAGGGGCGGATTCGACGAGTTCGCCGGGGTGCGCGCCATCAAACATGCGGGATTGCGTAGCCACGATGGAAGTTCATTGTACACGGGCGGGGAGCGGAAGGCAGTTGAAAGTAGAAGGGTGAAAGTTGAAAGAAAAAACAAAAGACAATGCAGAGACACACCGAGGAACCTAGAAAGTAAGGGCAGGGAAAGTAGGAGCGGCTCCCGTCTTGCAGTTTTTCAGGCGCAATTTGAACGATTCCGTGGGTATCGTTGTATCGTCGGGAATGATTTTTTGAGTGTCTTTGTCAATGCGCTCGAAAGCACAGAACTTATCCAGAAACGCTCTATGTTTTGGCTTCTCTCCTGGTTTCAACAAGGCGGCCTCGATCGTCGCAATATGGTCGAGAATGACGGTATTCCCTTTTTTATCCAGTCGAACAAGAATTGTGTGTTCTGTTGGATCCCCTTCAAGATTTCCGAACGTGATCTGGAGTTGGCCTGGCGTATGATTTTGCAAATGATCCCAAAGGAAACCACGCACTTGGGACATAATCTTTTCCTTCTCTGCGGGCTCCATCGAAAAACTGACAACGAACGGGCCCATTTCTTTGGCACTGGTAGGCAGGCTTTGTCCTCCGAGGCTCTGTTGGGGTTCTCTTCCCATAGAAGGCAATGCCACCAACAGGGCCAGCACGACAAACAGAACGCGGTGGCTGTTCACTTGAGTTCTCCGCAGATACTAAAGCCGCGCAAACTACTTCTTGGCGGCTGCGGTTTTGCCAGCTTCGACTTTTGCGGCGGCGTCGGCGTATTTTTTGGTGAAGCGTTCGACGCGGCCGGCGGTGTCGACCAGTTTTTGCTTACCGGTGAAGAAGGGGTGGCAATTGGAGCAGATTTCGACGTTCAACATGTTGCCCTTGATGGTCGAACGGGTAGTGAAATTGTGGCCGCAGGCGCAGTGCACCGTGACGGGGTGATAGTCGGGGTGGATACCTGGTTTCATGAGACTCCATTCTGTCGCGTCCGGTCTGCACGGCCTCCCCAACAGGGTTGGGGCACTACAGCCGCGTCGCTAGGTCGCGAGGCAATTCATTATCATACGCGAAGTGTCAAGTTTCGCCAAACGGGGAGCGTGCTCAGGAAATAGGGCGTGGCTGTTGATACTGGAATTGTTGCCGTGAATTGGGAGCGATTTCGAAGACGGTAATGGGGGAGGCTCTTCATGTTCATTTCGAGGAGAACCGCGGCGGGCATGTGGTTGGCAATCTTGCTGGTGTGGGCGGTTCGAATGACGGCGGCACCTAGCGGCGCATCAGGTGTGGGGGAGATCGAGGCGTTTAACAAGCGATACGTAGAGCTGCACTTGAAGATGGATACGGCGGGCGTGCTGGCGCTATGGGAGGAAGATGGGGTCGATCTGATGCCGGGTGACGCGCCGATGATTGGGAAGAAGAAGATTGTGGCGTGGGTTGAAGACATTGTGGCCAAGATGCCTGGATACAAAGTGTTGAAGCAAGACATGGAGTTCCACGACATTCAAGTGTGCGGGGATTGGGCTTCGGAGTGGGCTACGGAGCATCAAGTGGTGCAGCCGCCGGACGGAAAACCGGTGATCGAAGGTTACGGAAAGATGGCGCTGGTATTGCACCGCGAGACAAACGGGGAGTGGAAAGTGAAGCAAGAGATGTGGAACGCGGCCCCGAAACCGTGAGAGATTCGTGGGCGATTGAACTTGGTTAGAAGTGCCAGCGAGTGACGGATTCGGCGAAGTTTTCGGCGTGTTCGTCCTGAGCGAAGGCGACTTGAGGTTGAAGGCGAAAGACGGAGCCACCGGAAGAGAGGAGAAGAGGTTCGACGTCACCGCCGTACTTACCGTTGTAGATTTGAGCGAGTTGTTTCCAAATGGAATGGTCCTTAATTTCTTCCACAATACCTTCCAGGATTACGGCTTCGTCGGCTTTTTCAGTGCCAATCACACAGTGAGGATCGGCGGCGATGTTTTTCGCCTTGCGCGTGCGTACGCCGGTGCTGAACCAGAAGGCGTCCTGCCACCAGATTCCCCAGATAAGCATGAGGTGTGGGCGTCCATCGGGGCGGGTGGTGGAGATCCAATAGTTGTGAGATTTTTCTAGCCGCTCGAGAGCCCATGACCATGGTTTGAGGCCCGTGGTTGCGTCGGACGGATTCTTCAAGGCGTCGAGCCAATGGAGGCGGCTGCGCTTGGGTTCGATCATGGCGGGTCCTTTCCGGGTTCCAGAAGTGCGGGAGGATTTTAGCAGGGGGCGGCAGGGAATTAAGTTGAATATTTGGCAGGATCGGCGGGAAGTTGAGGAAACTCAAATTTTTTGTTGTCGGAGGCCCGCGCATCGCGTAGGTTCGCAAGGATGCGAGTCGAAGTCGTCGAAAGCATGGCGGAACGAAGGGCGGCAGAATGGAAGCCTGGGGACGAGGCTTTGGTAAAGCTCGCGCTGCAGAGTTTTCAGAGCGCGATGCACGGGGACGCGTCCTTCTTTGATAGCCGACGGACGGGGAATCTGGAGGTGGCCGCGGGAGAGGAAGGTCGCACGATTTGCGGCGGAGGATTTCTCCTTACGTTCCGGGAGAAGGAATTTGGTAGCAACCGGGGGCTGCACTTTCAGTTGATTCAGAAACTGTTCGAACTGCTGAAGAATGCGGGATCGGCGGAGATGCTGGCCGCAAGACTGTACCTGATCACCGAGAAGCAGGATGAAACGGTCGAAGGAGGTCTTGCGGTGAGGGTGGATCTGGAGGCTGTGGGGGATTCGAACGAGCAAGCTACGCTGCGTTGGGGACTGGGCCTGGCGCATGTGCAGCAGGCGTTGCTGTTCAGTTCGCGGTATCTGCGGCAAAAGATTTCGCAGAAGAGTAGATAGGGATTTTTCAGACGCGCGACCGAAGCTTACGAATTGGTCAGGAGACGAATGCACAGCCCACGCGCAGGCTGCCTTGGGGCGTCTTTTGTTTCCAGACGGGTTTGAGACTTACGCGCACGGGTGGAAGAATTGGCACGTGAAGGACGGCGAGCAGATTTTCCGGAAGTTCCTCGAGGGAATCCATCTCGAGGGCGACACCACC
>Ga0207131_1004_pt1 | contig 43646 bp, 31 predicted proteins | sample Alteio_BWMinHeat_13_FD_153557 | JGI IMG/M metagenome (GOLD analysis project Ga0207131, IMG submission 153557) | Enriched cells from forest soil in Barre Woods Harvard Forest LTER site, Petersham, Massachusetts, United States -... | ecosystem: Environmental > Terrestrial > Soil > Temperate forest >...
TTGGCAGTCTACACTGCCATGAACGCAGGGGCAGCATACGAGTATAATAATACTGCTGTAGCAAAGATAGTACTGGTTTGGTCGGTACCTGATTAAATTTAAAGGTCTGCTTAAATTTAGTTAATGGTAAAATGTGCGTGTGCTTTGCCACCACCGCAGACTGCTGTGTAACAGAGCCCCCCAATACCACCGCCATATCCTGCTCCGCAGTAGGGGCATCCAATACCACCGCCATATCCTGACCCTGATCAACCCCTGCGGCAGCCAGCAAACCAACGGCCACTGGAATATAAAGCGGCTGCTTATTTGCTTGCCCAGGGGTAGGCGGAGAATATTGGGTTAACTCCAAGTGATAGCTTTGCTGTTCTGCATTATAACTTTCTGTAAAAGCAAGCTCTGGGGTACCAGCTTGGGTATACCACAACTTAAAGTGCGTTAAATCTACCTGTGCCGCATCCGCTATCGCTTGCACAAAATCATCCGTCGTAACTGCTTGCCCATCATACCGCGAAAAATATAAATCCGTGCCACGGCGAAAAGCAGCAGCGCCAACAATAATTCGCAGCATTCGAATTATCTCGGCACCCTTTTCATAAATAGTAAGGGTATAAAAATTATTAATTTCCATGTATGAATCTGGCCGTACTGAGTGAGCAATTGGCCCACTATCCTCCACAAACTGCCGCGCACGCAATAATCTCACTTCTTCAATGCGTGACACTGGAGCTGCTGTAATATCGCGCACAAACTGTTGTTCTCTGAATACCGTAAAGCCTTCTTTTAAACTCAATTGAAACCAATCGCGCAAGGTAACTCTATTTCCTGACCAGTTATGGAAATATTCATGACCAACCACTGCATCAATTGCGGCAAAATCTTGATCCGTTGCGGTATGTTGATCTGCCAAGACATATTTAGAATTAAAAATATTTAAGCCTTTATTTTCCATAGCGCCCATATTAAAACTATTGACTGCTACCAGCATATAAATATCTAAATCATATTCTCGACCATATGCTTGTTCATCCCAGCGCATAGCTTGTTTTAAAGCGGCCATGGCGTGTGCAGCTTTATGTAGGTTTTCTGGATCTACATAGATTTGCAATGCCACTTTACGACCAGACACTGTTACATAAGTATCCGCAATAAGACTTAAATTACCGGCTACCATGGCAAATAAATAACTCGGTTTCTTGAACGGATCTTCCCACGTTACCCAATGTTTATTACCACCAGCGACAGATCCACTCGCAATTAAATTTCCATTGGCTAATAATACTGGATATTTTTGTTTATCGGCCCGAATAGTGGTCGTAAATTTAGTCATTACATCCGGTCGATCTAAATAATAAGTGATGCGTCGAAAACCTTCAGCTTCACACTGAGTACAAAACATGCCATCAGCTTTATATAAACCACTTAATGTAGTATTTTCCTGCGGCTTAATCGCAGTGGTGATCACTAAAGTAAAATCGTCAGGTACATGCGCTAGTACTAAATCCGTATCGGTCTGTACATAATCCGTAGCAGTAAGAATTTCAGTGTTTAAGGTTATTTGTTGCAGCGTTAAATTTTCACCGTACAACTGCAATGACGCGGTTTTATATTGCACCTCGCTACGCCGTTGGATCTGCAAAGTTGCGATCACGATAGTAACTTCTTCCTCTAAATTAATATCTAACTCTAGTTTAGCAATTATAAATGCCGCTGGTTGATAATCTTTTAGGTATGTTACCTGATGTTTATTGTTTGCTTTCACCGCTGTCATGCCTTTAACCCCAGTACGATTAGTATATTTACATAGATAATACCTACTATTATAATTCGTACACCTGCAAACGCATATGCTTGCAGCAAACTGTGTGTGCAGCATAACTAACTGCGCACGTATATTTCATCACTTATCTCTGTAGTAAGAATTTCAATGCAACCAAACCCAACGCCTCTAATCGCCCACACCCCAATGATGCAGCAATACCTAAATATCAAAGCGCAGCATCCTAACACCTTACTATTCTACCGCATGGGTGACTTTTACGAACTCTTTTTTACCGATGCCGTTAAAGCCGCCAAATTGCTGGGTATCACCTTAACTAGCCGCGGCGCGTCCGCTGGTGAACCGATCCCCATGGCCGGCGTGCCATATCATGCAGCTGAAGCTTATATAGCTAAATTAATCAAACAAGGCGAAACTATAGCGATCTGCGAGCAAATTGGTGATCCTGCCACCAGCAAAGGCCCGGTGGAACGCAAGGTGATGCGCATTATTACCCCAGGCACACTGACTGATGAAGCTTTCCTAGATGCCCGCCGCGACAATATCACCCTGGCTATCTACCACCAGCGCAATAATTATGGTTTAGCAATTCTCAATTTAAGTGCTCTTAGTTTTACTATTTTAGAACTACAAGATCCACATGTACTACAAAGTGAACTGGAGCGCTTGCAACCAGCGGAAATATTAATTGCCGAAAAATTTTCACAATTTGATCTAATTGCCAACATTCCACATAAAACCTGTCCAACTTGGGATTTTGATCTAGAAAGCGCGCAACAAAATTTACAACCACAATTTCCAACCGCCATGCTAGCCCAATTAGCTCAGGATATGCCTCTGGCTATTGCTGCTGCTGGCTGCATGCTAAATTATGTAAAAATAACTCAGCAAAAAACGCTACCACAAATCAATACTTTAACTATTGAATATTGCGCGGATAATGTTCTGATCGACAAACATAGTAGGAAAAATCTGGAGTTAACAGAAAATTTACGTGGCCAACAACAACATACCTTATTATCAGTACTCGACAATACCATAACGCCCATGGGGGCCAGGATGCTAGCGCGCTGGTTGGTAAATCCACTCCGCAATCTACAATTAATCACCGAACGGCTGACTGCCGTTAAATTTATTAAAACATTGCAGTTGTACAAACCGCTGCATAAACCGCTAACCGCGATTAAAGATATGGAGCGGATTATCAGCCGGGTTGCACTGGGTAGCGCGCGTCCCAAAGATTTGGTGCAATTGAAACTATCTCTGCAAGCTATCCCAGAGCTACAAGCTATTTTGACGCTAAACACTAATACGACATCAGCTGGCATAAACATAACCGCGGCACCAACTGCTAACACCACATCTGCAGACCTGACGCCCACAGCCCTAGATAAATTACAACACTCTATCCTTAGCTTTCCAGAATTATGCACCTTGCTCGCTAGCGCAGTGCTTGACAATCCTCCCACCTTAATTCGCGATGGTGGTGTGATCAGCCCTGGATTTGATGCAGAATTAGATAAATTAAGAAATCTTAGCCAAAATTCTAGCCAATATTTAATGGATCTAGAACTAGAGCAACGCAAATTAACCGGTTTGGCCACGTTAAAGGTTGGTTACAATCGTGTCCATGGGTATTATATTGAAATATCTAAAGCCCAAAGCAAGCAAGCACCCAAAGAATACATTCGTCGGCAAACCCTAAAAAATGCCGAACGCTTTATTACACCAGAGCTAAAAGTATTTGAGGATGCGGTACTTTCGAGCCAAGCAAAGGCTTTAGCTCGCGAAAAATATCTCTATGAGCAACTGCTTCTTAATTTACAAATCCAGATCCATGCCTTAAAAACTACCACCAATGCCATAGCAGAACTTGATGTTTTGGCCTGCCTTGCTGAACGTGCCGATAAATTTAATTGGTGCTGCCCAGAGCTAACCACGACTCCTGGCTTTACAATTACTGCTGGTCGTCATCCCGTAATTGAGGCGGTACAACAAGAGCCGTTTATCCCCAATGATTTACACTTAGATGCAAACCGTAAAATGTTAATTATCACTGGTCCCAATATGGGCGGTAAATCTACCTATATGCGCCAAACTGCACTATGTACTATCCTGGCACAAATTGGCAGCTTTGTTCCAGCCAGCACAGCTAAAATTGGCATCGTGGATAAAATCTTCACCCGCATCGGCTCCTCCGATGATTTAGCCGGTGGTCGATCTACCTTTATGGTGGAAATGACGGAAGCAGCTAATATTTTATGTCACGCTACTGCGCAAAGCTTAGTGCTGCTGGACGAAATTGGACGCGGTACTAGTACTTACGATGGTTTAGCTTTAGCCTGGGCTATTGCGCAACACTTAGCTTGCAACAATAAATGTTTTACCTTGTTTGCCACCCACTTTTTTGAACTTTCCAAACTACCCAATGAGCTCAACTGTGTAGCGAATGTCCACGTTTCAGCTACCGAACATGCAGCTGGTATTACCTTTTTACACCAAATAAAACCAGGGGCTCTAGAAAAAAGCTTTGGTTTACAAGTAGCTAGATTGGCCAATATTCCAGCCGCAGTAATTGCTACAGCGCAACAAAAGTTGCTAGCACTGGAAGAAGCATAGCTATTCCTAAAAAACAGTAATCAAGTCTGGGCTTGCATCTAGCTATCCAATGCACACATCTTTAAGCTATTAAAGCGACATGGCTGCTGTTGAACAATTCTTTGCTTATAATTTGGCAAATTGTATATTTTAAACTCACAACCCCAGCTGCTAGCTCGGCAGCTGTCCCCTTCAAAGGGGACTTATTTATGCTGAATGGTTACTATAGAACTAAAAGCTTTTTTAACTGCACTCCAGGTTGTGCTCCAGGTTGCCAACAATCTAGATTCACCGTACGCTAAAAATCTGGTTATTAACTCAGCCTTATAGGCAAAAGTATGTTTACCTTTATATACCACAAAAAATAACAATACCTGCGAAACAAAATCTGCGGCTACTAATTTACCCCGCCAGTGAGTTAATAACTGACCATGATAAATTAAACCATCCCCAGGACCCAAAACAATTTTCTGCACATTTTCATCATAATCTAATAACCACAGATCCCAAACTGGTCCTTGCTGGCCTAAGTTGAGCGTCACTGCCACTTCGCAAGCGCGTCGATCTTTATGTGCTCTTAATACTGCCCCAGTGCGATACACACGATTAAAGCAAAACGTTGGGTGTAATTTTAGTTGCACCAATTCAGCTAAACGAGGGCTTAAAGATTTATGCAGTTGAACCATTTCAGGATCTTGATAAAACGAAGAAGAACCAGGAACTTGACCATCATTAAAATTACCTAACGGTGCAATTTTAAGCGTATGTGTATAAAGTCGCTCTATCTCAGTCTTATCAACCAGATCTCGTATAATAGCGTAGCCACGTTGTTTAAATTGTTCTGTAACTGAAGAAAGTGCTACATCCATGCGTTTAGCGCCCGTCTACATAATACCATCTTTGATCTATGCGTTTAAATTTACTAGTCTCGTGAATATGGCCTTGCTTACCATTGATAGCAAAATATGCATCAAATTTAACTATAGCTTCATTTGCATGTTTTGGATGTGGTCGATGCTCCAGCACTTTTAATCCTAGCCAGGTAGAACTTTTCGCCAGTTGTAATGCCTGTGCATGATCAAAATCTGCCAAAGCCGCCTCCAGTGTAGTGGCTTCAATATAAGCCACATTACACTGGGTATATGCGGTATAGCGAGAGCGCATCAACTGCTCTGCAGTCTCTGGCAACGCCTCACCATCAATGTATTTTCCGCAGCAAACCGCGTAATCATTATTTGAACCACAACTACACGGACAACTTGCCAATCCTTTAGCCATATGTTTTTTAGCCTTCGTTATGTTCTGAATACTCTTCTAACAAGGCGCGCATGCTCAATTTGATCCGTCCTTGCCGATCTATTTCAATAACTTTTACCTTAACTTTTTGGCCCTGCTCCAATTCATCGGTAACATCCGCTACCCGATGATTCGCTATTTGCGAAATATGCACCAAACCATCTTTACCTGGTAAAATATTCACAAAGGCACCAAAATCTACAATCCTAACTACCGTACCTTCATAAATCGTACCAACTTCTACCTCTGCTACAATCGCATCGATCCTGCTACGTAGTGAATCACCAACATCGCGATCGGCACAAGCAATCTGTACGGTACCATCTTCTTGAATGTCAATGCTAGCATTGGTACCTTCAATTAAACCTTTGATAGTTGCACCACCTTTACCAATTACATCTTTAATCTTATCTTGCTTAATTTTAAAGGTAATAATCCTAGGTGCAAAATCAGAAATATCCGCTTTTGGCTTAGATATAGAATTTTGCATAACTTCAAGAATATGCATACGGCCGGACAATGCTTGCGCTAAAGCTACTTGCATAATCTCTTCCGTAATGCCGTTAATTTTAATATCCATTTGTAGCGCAGTAACACCTTTAGTTGTACCAGCTACTTTAAAATCCATATCGCCAAGATGATCTTCATCTCCAAGAATATCCGTAATAACTGCAAATTTATCACCTTCCTTAATTAAGCCCATTGCAATCCCAGCTACCGGCATAGACGTTGGCACCCCGGCATCCATTAATGCCAAGCTGCTACCACAAACCGTAGCCATAGAACTAGAGCCATTAGATTCAGTTATTTCCGAAACCACCCGCAATACGTATGGGAAAGCATCCATTTTAGGCAACACCGCCATCATCGCACGTTTAGCCAGCTTACCATGGCCAATTTCACGCCGCTTCGGGCTACCTACCATGCCAACTTCACCTACACAATACGGAGGAAAATTATAGTGCAACATGAACACATCTTTTTTATCACCAAACGGTGTATCTAGCATCTGTGCATCTTTGGTTGATCCCAACGTAACTACTACCAAGGCTTGAGTTTCACCTCTGGTAAATAATGCGGAACCATGAGTTCTAGGTAACACGCCAGTTTCTATCTTAATTGGACGTACAGTTTTATTGTCTCGTCCATCTATGCGCGGATGACTAGCTAAAATTCTACTTCTAACTACTGCGCGCTCCATATCTTCTACTTCTTGTCTAACCATACCAGCAGTAATAATTTGCCCGGCAACAACAGTCTGTGCAGCTATAGCCGCTGCTGGTGTTACAAACATTTCATCTGCAGCAAGCCTAATTTCATGCATGCATGCCTGACGCTCTTGTTTATCCTTGATTGCGTAAGCTTGTTCAATCTGTTGCGCAAACGCAGTTTTAATCGCCATCTGCAATTCAACGTTGCCTGCTGGTGCCTGCCAATCCCATGCTTCTTTACCAGCATCAGCTTTTAATGCATTAATAGCTTGAATAACCGGTTGAAAGCCATTGTGACCAAACATCACTGCACCCAACATTACATCTTCCGCTAATTCCTTAGCTTCAGATTCAACCATCAATACTGAAGAGTTAGTACCAGCAACTACTAAATCTAACGCTGAAGTTTGCATTTCTTGCTGCGTTGGATTTAACACATATTGATTATTAATATAACCAACCCGTGCTGCTGCCATTGGCCCATGAAACGGTAGGCCAGAGATTGCAACTGCGGCAGAAGAACCAATCATAGCTACAACATCTGGCTCCACTTCTGGATTAAGTGATAACAAAGTTACCACTATTTGTACTTCATTAGAAAATCCATTCGGAAATAATGGTCTAAGCGGACGATCAATTAAGCGCCCTATTAAAGTTTCACGTTCACTTGGCCGCCCCTCACGCCGGAAAAAGCCACCAGGGATATCACCACTCGCATAAGCGCGTTCTTGATAATCCACTTTTAATGGGAAAAAATCTTTTCCTTCAGCAGCGGTTTTAACCCCAACCACAGTGCATAGCAACATAGTTCCATCCATATCAACCATTACTGATCCAGTTGCTTGTTTTGCAACTACACCGGTAGATATTGTTAAGGTATGTTTTCCAAATTGAACGGTCTTTTTAATAGCTAACACTCATCTATTCCTTACATTTAAACATTTTATTTTCTAATGCCAAGCTGTTGAATTAAATTACTATAACCCGCTTGATCTTGTTTCTTGAGATAATCTAATAATTTACGGCGTTTATTTACCATCTGCACCAAACCACGACGCGAATGCACATCTTTTTTATGAACTTTCAAGTGCTCGGTGAGAGTATTAATATTCGCCGATAACAAAGCAATTTGTACTTCTGCAGAACCAGTGTCATTAGCTGCACGCTGGTACTTAGAAATTATCTCAGCTTTCGTTACGGTAGATAAGGCCATTTGCCCCCCTTATAATGTTGTAAATAAACCAATATTCTGTAAACCGGTGAATTTTAACACATTCTTAAGCTGCAACCCAATATTTTTTATAATTAATAGGCGATTAATTAATAGCCCGCATTAGGTAGTTGAATAACAACCTGTTTTGATTTGAGTCTTCGATGCTAAGGCTTAATTTTCATGGGTAGGACAACCTTTTCAGATATACTTCTAGCCGTTTCAGATATACTTCTAGCCATGGGTGTACTTCTATCAGAAGTAGCAAGAATATCTATAGCTATGGTTCGTTGAAATCCTGACAACATGAAGGGAAGTGGTGTAGATCTAACTTCAGCAATGCTCTCTATCAGATCACTGGCATCCACAACTTCTGGATCAGTTTTAAGTATAGGGTTAAAGATCTCCTCTATATATCTACATGCTTCAATTACCGCTGGATTAGTGGATTCTATGCACATCAGCTGTAAATGACTATATAGCCAAGCATGGCATCTATATAACCTGCTATTTCCCGGATCCCTCGTATGCTCCTTAACTAAAAAATCTAAAACACTGGGACCTTCACCGAAGGGTTTACCCAATTCCCTCCCCATCCAAACAACTGTTGCATCGTTATCATCTACATCATTCTTTTTGGATTCCCTAAGCAAGGCTCCAACAAAAAGGTTTCTTGCAGCAATATCTTGTTCTGATGTACGTTGAGCTATTTTCAATAACTCTGAAAAGTTATCAACGATAAAGCTTGTTGCTGTCTTATATGCACAATTATCTGCAAGCATGCAATTTATAAATGTTTTGTATCCTACATGCCCTACTGATAATTGCTTTATTTTATTAAACATAAAGTTTAAGTTTTCTTTATTCAAAAATACACTACCAATGTTCTCCCTGGTGTTCCAATAGTCTGTACTCATAACATACGTCAAAGCGTTTGTTGGTTCACCGGTTTCTTGTTCAGCCACAATATGCGACAATGCTTCAACAAAAAGTTTTGGATCTATAGCGCCAAATCTTTGCTCAAGACTAAGCCATTGCATCTTATATTCTGGCTTCAAGTCCAATTTATCCATCAATCCGCTAATAGTAGCAAAATACTGGCCAACAAGCATGCCACACGTTGACAACGCATAAAATTTGCTATTGAAAAGTTCTACATCTGAATAATACAAGGTGTTTACTATATTAAATGCTTGCTTGTAAATTAAATTATCATCTTGAGATCCGTTAATCAACAGTAGATGAAGTATTCTATAAAAAATACTGCAGCCTTTCGCATTTTCTGCAAATAAAAAATTATAAACTTTGCCTCTCAACAGCGCTGGATTAACATGGTTCCACGAGATGCTATCTTGCCACACGTTTACAAGATAGCTCTCCCACAATTCTATATGTATCATACCAGATAATTCATCCATGGGATCATACGCCATCGCCTTAAGCCATTCATGCACGTCACTGGTGCTTATATAGATAAATAATTTTTTTTGCAAACATCTAATATCTTGCATAGCGTGGAGATGTGTTGCAATTGTTACAACGACCTTAAGTACTTTAAACTTTTTAGCTCTATTATCACATGCCTCTACAATTTGATTTATTTCAAAATTACCCAGAATTAAACTCCACATAGATTCATGACATTTATCAACAACCTCATTTAAAAATATATTTTTACTTTGATTGAAGTTCTGATCTATAGAAATATTGCGCAATTTAACACATTCTGTTGTTAATAATTTTGGTTCAATGCTAAAAATTTCAACGAATATATTCCTCTGTGTCACGAATTCTATGTCATAAACGAACCTTGTAATTTGATCTGCCATCTGTGTTATACAAGCGAGAGGTTTTGGTGGCTTTGGTGGCTTTACCTTTTCAGGTGTTTTGAGTGGAGAAACGCCTGGGCTTGGTTTAGGACTATCTGCTTTCTGGGCCACCGGTTGTTTTGCGACCACATTTTGACCACCAAGATACTTGGCTTGAATATGGTTGCAAATTTTGTGCTGCGCATACCTTTGTTGTTCATAGAATTCTGCGGACCAATTAATTCCCCTCTTAGGTAACACATTAGCACTAAGATAGTCGCTAATTAAAGTTTTCTCTCTATATATTGCTGTATAATATTCCTTCAACCAAACCTCGGTTGCTAAATTCTTCAAATGCGCTTCCATTACTTCATTAGCTTCTAGTAAATTTTCGCGTTCTAGACATTCATAAAAATGATTTAAACAATCTTGGGTATCAAATAACGGCGTAGTAGGTAATGCCGCTACTGCAGAAGTAACGACCGAACTAGAGCTTCTGGAGTTTAAAGGTACTATTTTCGGTACCTCAAAAAAATTCATAAACCATTTAACCTTGTCATTTAATGCTTTATTATCAAACTGACGCTGATGTAGATGCACATTGCCAGTGCTTCTTTCTATCGCCAATAATATTTCTCGCAAAAATATAACCACATCTGCATTTTCTGTTGCTGCAGTTCTAGCCCCTCTACAAATTTTATCTTCTGTTACCGGCCCATAGTTAAAATCTTTCAGTAGTAAACAAAGATCTTGCAGAAAACTCAACTCATTTTTACGCTCAAAAGGGTCAATTAGCACTACATCTTCATATTCCAAACCGGCCGTCTCGGATATATGATATACATTTTCTGTGGAAAATTTTTTTTTCACAACTCCAAGCTTGTCCCATTCAAATACAATAATAATTACTTTTGGACTCTTTTGCGCGATCTTAGTAATAATTTGCGCATGTTCTTCCTGATACCCTTTATAGACATTGCCTAATTTTGATTCGTGAATATCGGTAAAATTAGAAATTTGCATCCTAGGTTTAGTAAAACCATCAATGGCACCAATAATATATTGCTGCATAGCTAAAATAACATCAGCAGCTTTCTGTACCTTGAGCGGACAACGCAAGCAATCTTCCAAAACCGATATTCGATCCATACCAGTAGCACGGATTAAACTATCAATACAAGAGTGCCCTTTTTCTAGATCTTGATTAGGATCGAGTGAAATTACTATATTTTTATCTATAGCAATATAACTTTGAACAAATCTTATAATGCCAGGATGTAATCTCTGTGCCTCATCTATTAAAATTTTATAATAAATAGGAGCTTCTGGAGCCTTTCCATCTTTAAGTATCAATTTTTCATAAAACAATTGATGCCACTTGTTGTGTTGGATTAAATAGTTGTAATAGTTATTATACGCAGTGAATACATAGCGTTTTTTTAGTTCCTTGATTTCAGCAGAATCTACTGCATTTAAGATGCTAGAACCCCTTAACCCCAAGCTATAATATTCAGCCCGGGTGATTTCTGCTGATTGTACCGAGCAACCGGATATAACTGAAAATTCTCTGGCTATAATGCGCGCTGTAAAATTATGTTTCAATCTTTTGTCGATGAATAAATTTGATGTTAAATATTTTTCTATCCAGGACATAAGTCCTGCATCACTATGTACATTACTTGCAAGTAAATTAGCTGCAGCACCATAATTATAGATCAAGTCTTCAAAAGTTAAAAACTCTAGTTTATTTTGTTCATCTGCTGATAAATTAATACATACTGAGTCACGAACTTTTCGCACCAAATTTCTAGTTGGGCCAACATATAGAACCTTAGCATCGGTATCAGCATCTAATGCATCAATTAAAGCTGCCTCACACATGGTGGTTTTACCGCTACCAGCACCACCCACAACTATACATCTACCAGTAGTAATATTTTCATCAAGCTCTTTTAATTGTTTCTTATTAAATTGGATATATTTGCCACCACTAAAATGTAATTCATGCACTACATCTGTTGGCTCTGGTTCTGTTAACTCTAGCTCTGCCTCAACAACCTCTACTACATTCTCAGCACGCATGTTAGCGGCCCTACGTAAGGCTTTAGCATAATCATGGTCTGGTGCAATAGTTAAAATTCTGCATGCTTTAGTACCATCATTCAACGTACCAAGTTGTAGTAATAGACGAACTTTTATGCCCAATCTAACCGAATACACCCCGCGATCGGTTATATTTTCCATGTGCATGCCTTTACTATACATATCAGCTTCAATGTCGGCTATAACTCTATCAAACTTTTCTTGCGTGCCTCGGGGACATTGTGAAAGAAAATACGGAAGGATTTTGCTGATAAAATATTCTTTATTAATTATTCGCATATACACCTTGTTTATTGTTGTTGTTTATTCTTGGCTATTGTAAATAATTGATACTCTACCAGAAAAAATGGCAAAAATAAAGGTTCTATCGCGTTGCCTCAATATATAAACCCAAACAACCACAACGGTATTTTATTAGCAACCCCAATCTCTATATTATCGAGTGCTAGATAGCTATTTTCCCGCTCCTTAAGCCATTTGAGCTGAGCCATGTCTTTGTTTTTACCACCGACTTCAATAGTGTATTTATCATCAATATAAAAATCACCGCTTTTTGGTAATTCAAGTGAGTGCTGTTGTTGTAACATGCTAATAAAAAAAGTTTCCCGCACTGTTCCCGGATTAGGCGGTGCATTAGTTATAGCATAGAGCTGATTGGTATTAGATAGATATATTTTTTCAACTTGTTCAATGCCACTTAATTTCTTGGTAGCACTTCTTAACGTGCGAATAAGTGCGGCGTCTTCTAAATATTTAAAATAACTTTTCAATGTGCGATTATCTTTTACCTCGATTATGCCTTTTATTTTTTCCCAGCTTGGTATAAATGGCACAGCAGTTGCAATATAAGCAATTAATTGCTTGATTTTTTTTATACTATATCCTGTTAGCTCTGGATGTACCGCAGCAAGATCAACCTCTATAGTGGTATGTATATTCTGCTCCAGAGTAATAGCAAAATCCGCTAATGAGCTATATTCAACATGATATGGATAATAGCCATGTTCTAAATAATCTTTAAATAACGCTAATATTCTTTTATCAGCAATTTTTTTAATTATTTCAGCAGTTATTTTTTCGTGAGTTGTCAATAATTGATCTAATTTAAATACTGGCAGTTCAATATCAAGTTTAATTTCCATATATTCTCTAAACGACATACCATCCATAGTGTGCACAATAGCACGACGACTTAAATCATGCGATCCTTTGTGTATTTCCAAAGCCGAACTACCAGAAGCTATGATTTTTAAATTAGGAAAGGTGTCTATTACACTTTTTAATTCTTGAGACCAATTGGCATATTTATGAATTTCATCAAAGGCTATAAATTCACCACCAAATTTATAAAATTCTTCCGCAATTTCATACAGGGTTAAATTCCCCAGTAATATATGATCTGATTGTATATACAATATATTGTCAGTAGCATGGCGCATTAAATATTGAATTATGGTAGTGGTTTTACCAATGCCGCGATCACCTAGGATAATTGAACATCTAGAGGCCAAGGCATTGGTTTTTATAAAATATCGTTGATAATTTTTATACCTTAATTCTATAAATTTTTGGCTTAATGCCCTTAATTCTTCTAACAAATTTAGCCTCTATTCATTGGTAATGCAATACTATAATAGCTCATCGTAACTAGTAATGCAATACTAGGCTGACTTTTTACACCATACTAGAATTTATTTTCGTCGAACTAGTTAAGCTTTAGGCACCGGCTTATTTAACTGTACAGGATTAATCTCTACTTCCACAGCGGGCAAAACTTGTGTACTACGCTGCTGTTTAAAACCTGGCAAGAGAGCAGCCACAAAATTACACCCTTTGTGAAATATCGATTCTTCCACTTTAGCTTCAGATAAACATGCCCTTAACCGGGCACTAAAATCGCTACCGCCAATATTTGTTAAGGCATAGTCAATATATGCTTGCACAACCGGATTCAACTCTCCCCTCAAAATATAAGGTAAAGACTCCTGTATTTGCGCAACTATACCTGAATTTTCTACGGCAAGAATAAATTCTTTTCTTAAACACAGTAAATCTGGAGTATATTCTTTCACATCATCATACCACCACCAGTTTACCAGCATAGTATCATTGAGCATAACTAAGGCATTGAATAATTTTTTTTTATCTGCATAACAAGAGTAAGATTTTATTTTTTCTCTAAATTGCTTCACAACTGCTATCCGCATACGTCCCATGATATGCTCTAAATTTACCATTGGTAGCTTCACCAATGGGTGCCCTTCTCCCATTTTTGCACTAAGCAGCAGATGGATATTAAAACCTGCCGGATCATCAATATGATCATCTCTTTGCGACGCTAAAACTCTTTGGCGATACGAATCGCCTTCCACCATATTCCACGGATAACGATTATTCGCCCGTCTAATTCGCGCCAAACAAGTGATAAAATCTAATATCCTGTTTTCCCTACCTTCTGGATAGTTTTCGTCTATTGCAACCAAATAATAAAAGGCAACCCGTTTCCGCACAGTTTCACATTCTTGTTGTAGCCTTAGATACATTTCTTCATATCCCGACTCCCTCAAACGATCGAAATCTGTCCATGCATACCACCATTTGTTCCGTTCTACTTTTGGATATTGTACGGTGATCAAATTTTGATTACTATCGCGCACAGGAGCTGCTTGATCATAACAACGCCAAGCAACATGGCAAACATCGGTATTCGAGTTGATCCAACCTCTAATTAATTCTAATGCTGCTGGATCACCAGAAGTTAACTTTTCTTGATTCACAGCCACACATGCTAAAAATTTTTCTCTATCTTCTCCCTTTGGATAATCTTTCACAATTCGATCCAGAATAGTTTTACGAATTAACCTTGCAATCGCTGTTACCCTACCATTGTCATCGATACCATATTTTCCAAATTCAGCTAAAAACAACGGTCGAATAGTGTTTTCAAAGTGATAATTAACTTTATTAATTAATATCGGACAATTGACTAATATGCCATAGCCAGATTGGATATATTCATTCGACCAAATTAATTCCTGCTGCTCCTCTGCTTGCAATTTATCCCTTAAATTCTGCATTCTACGCAGCTCCGCACCTGATGAAACAAATCTAGCCTCAGCAGTAACTTGTTTAGCAAAATGTAGAACTTGCCCAACATCCAACGACAATTTTTCTTCTGTCCTATGTTTTGTTCCCTCTCCAAAATTATCTGCCAATAATTGCAACTGCCAATATTGTAGATTATTATATGTTAAAATCACTTTACGTAATTTTTTACAAATTTTGAGCATATTTATAAATTGACCAAATTTTTCTTTATCCCAATCACCTAGCTCGTTGCCATCTAGGTTCAAAGTTTCTAGTTGTTCAAGTACCGAAAACGACAGAGTCACAACTCGATTAATTTTACCCAAATTATTGCTTTCCATGGATAGCATTTGTAATTGCTTACACTTGCTTAAAGCGTAATATAAGGTAGCCAATCTTACTTCACTTAACATGCCTACATGGCTATTAGCAATAGACAGCGATTGCAATTGCTGACACTGCGCTAAAGCGAAACATAGAGTATTGAATTTAGCATCCGGCAAAATATCTAATTCCACCCCATCCAATACTAAATGCCGTAACTGGCTACATTGCATCAGTATTTGCCAAAAAATTGCAAATTTTGCATCTTCCAGAGTATGTAACCTTTGATCTCTAAGCGACAAAACCTTAAGTTTAATAATAACTTGGCCTAACATCTTAAGTTTGGCTACGTCCAATCGGTTTAAATCATTATAACTTAGATCTAGCTCTTCTAGCTGCGCGAATTCATCTAATATCTGACATAAAACGGAGAATCTCGCTTCATCCAATGCATAAACACTATTTCTACCTATAGATAATTTGCGTATTTGACTACATTGCTTAAGTGTTACGCATATGAATTTAAATTCCGCATGACTTAGATAAATTATCTCTAGATCTGTATGAAATGAGTGACGAATGTCTATACATGGAAATTTAAAATATGTTATTTTTTCCAAATCGGATGCTGTAGCTTTAGATATATCTAAAAGAAGTGAGTCATTACTACAACATTCTAAAAAATCACTTGCCAGACGACTGCCATGACCATAAATACCCTCAAGAAATACGACGTTCATATATTTCCTCCACTTAATAAACCGCGGCATAATAAAATTCGATCGTTAATTTTACCACTAGAATCTACCTCAGCAACCCCTAAAACCTTAGCCGTGCTGGTTTGCAAAACTACAGGAAGCGTGGTAATGACAAAATTCTGCGCACTAACAAACCGTAACACGCTAGGCATCAGCGCTGTTTGCCCGTGCAAAAACACAGTTTCTTCCGCTGGTAACAACCCAATCCTAGGCCAAGTAGCAAATACCGTATCTACTGGCAACAATAATTGTTGCACCTGATCCACGGGACAACTAGCTAGTTGTTGCTGCAAAGCCTGAAGAGTAATAGTCTGTTCAATTGCATATGGTCCAGATTGCAGCCGTCTTAATGCGGTAACATGTGCCCCACAGTGTAAATATTCTCCCATGTCTACCACTAAGGAACGTACATACGTGCCCTTACTGCATTTAACCATGAACGTAATACTATCTCTGCTATCAGCACTACCTATCGATACTAACTGTAAATCTTGAATATTTACCGCGCGCCCCTCCAGCTCCACTGTTTTACCCTGGCGTGCTAATTTATACATCGGCACTCCATTTCGTTTGATCGCCGAATACATTGGCGGCACTTGCTGCATTGGCCCTAAAAATTTAGCCGCCATTTGCGCCCAAACTTCGGTAGTCAACTCTGGAACCGGCCGCCGTAATACCACCTCACCATCCGCATCGCCAGTATCAGTAGTAGCCCCAAATTTAGCAGTTACTAGATAACTTTTATCCGCTCCGAGTAAATATTTAGCAAATTTGGTGGCTTGGCCAAAACAAAGTGGTAATACCCCGCTAGCTAACGGATCCAAACTACCAGTATGTCCAGCTTTTTTGGCCTTGAGTAAATATTTAACTTGCTGTAGCGCTTGATTTGAAGTAATACCTACCGGCTTGTCTAACAGAAAAATACCATCTAACGGTAAACGCTCGCGTTTGCTTAACATAAAACCAACATGCAATTATTGAGGATCTTTATTCTCATCTTGAGTGGATGATTCGGGTACGACATTATTTTCCATGTGGGAAAATATAGAATTAATTCTACATCCAGTGGTCACTGATTTATCATAAATAAAACGCAGCGCCGGCATTTTTCGCAAGGTAATTTGCTGTGATAAGCGCGAACGACAAAAACCAGCAGCTGAATTCAAAATCTGCAAACTCTGCTCCGTCTTCTCGGCTTCTAAAACGGTCACAAACACCTTGGCAACCGACAAATCCTTGCTAACCTCCACGCCAGTCACTGTAACCATGCCTAAACGTGGATCTTTGCATTCCTGACTGATTATTTTAGCTAAATCTCGATGCATAATTTCATTGATCTTATGCATACGCGAATTGGCTGGTAACACAGATCCGCCATGCTGTGCGACCACACTACGTTGTCCTGATTTACGCGTGGAAGAACCACGCGTTGTTGATTTACGAGGTGCTGAACTATATGACATTTCTGCTAACTTCCACCATCTCAAAAACTTCTATCTGATCATTCACTTTAATATCATTATAATTTTTCACGCCAATGCCACATTCCAAACCTTTACGTACTTCATTCGCGCTTTCTTGAAAACGACGCAGCGATTCTAATTCACCAGAATAAATAACCACGTTATCGCGCAACACACGAATTGGACTACCTCGTTTAATAGCCCCTTCGATTACCATACAACCAGCAATAGAACCCCATTTAGATGAACTAAATACATTTCTAACTTCTGCAGTACCAATAATCTTTTCACTCATCTTTGGTGTTAGCTTGCCATTTAACACGGAGGTTACACCATTAATTACATCATAAATTATGCTGTAATAATTTAGATCAATACTTTCTTGTACTGCAAGCTTCCTGGCCAGTGCATTCGCCCGGACATTAAAACCAACCAATAATGCATCCGAAGCTAACGCTAAATTTACGTCCGATTCAGTAAATCCACCTACGCCACTAGCAATGATTCTTACCACCACCTCTTCGTTAGAGATTTTTTCTAATGAATCTACTAGCGCTTCTAGCGAACCATGCACGTCAGCTTTTAATACTATATTTAAATGTTTAACTGCTTCGCCACCTTGCTGGATACGATCCATAAAACCTTTTACTTTCGACGCATGCTGTCTGGTCAACCGTAACTCACGCTGTTTAATTTGGCGCAAACTGGCAATCTCACGCGCTTTAGATTCATCTGCCACAACTTGCACTGCATCACCAGCCTTTGGCACTCCAGACAAACCTAAAACTTCAACTGGAACCGATGGCCCAGCTTGCGTAATAAAGGCGCCATTATCACCACGCATAATTTTTATGCGCCCATATTCCAAGCCAGCCAATACCATGTCACCACATTTTAAGCAACCTTTATCTACCAAAATGGTCGCAACTGGACCACGCCCTTTATCTAAATAAGCTTCGATAACGGTACCTTGTGCAGGACCAGTATGCGGCGATCTTAAATCCAACATCTCGGCCTGTAGCATAACCGCATCTAATAGCTCATCAATACCAGTACCAGCTTTTGCTGATACGGATTTAAACATGGTATCACCACCCCAAGCTTCCGGCAGCAAATTATGTTGCGCCAGCTCGGTAATAACGCGTTCTGGATCTGCATCTGGTTTATCAATTTTATTCACGGCAACGATTATCGGCACATTAGCAGCTTTCGCATGCTGAATTGCTTCTACCGTTTGTGGCATGACGCCATCATCAGCAGCAACTACCAGGATCACCAAATCGGTACAATGCGCACCACGTGCTCGCATGGCGGTAAAAGATTCATGGCCTGGAGTATCAATAAATGTGATATCACCACGCGAAGTATGCACTTTATATGCACCAATATGCTGTGTTATACCACCAGCCTCACCAGCAGTAACGCGAGAATTTCGAATGTAATCTAATAATGAAGTCTTGCCGTGATCCACATGCCCCATAACCGTAACAATTGGCGACCTTGGCTCAACATCTGCGGTATACGCAATGTGGATCGATTGCTCAACTGGAGCATCTTGGAATGGCACTGGCTTATGCCCCATTTCTTCTACTACTAAACAAGCCGTATCTTGGTCAATAGGTTGATTAATTGTCGCCATTACCCCCATAGTCATCATTACTTTAATAACTTCAGCGGCTTTAATTGACATTTTTTGCGCCAACTCAGCAACAGTTATAGTTTCTGGGATTTTAACTTCGTAAATCGCAGGTGCCGTTGGTTTGGCAAACGCATGAGGATTACTTACTTCAAGTACTGGCTTAGCCTCAAATTTACCTTTGAAATTTTTCGACTTACCGCGCCTACGGCCACGCGAAAATTCACCTTCATCCTCAATAATAATTTCTTTTAATTTACGCTTAACTTTACTACCCTTTTTACTCTCCTCAAAATCATCATCGCCCTTGGCCTTAACTTTACCTTTACGCCTAGCCGCATCTTGACTTTGATGTTGTCCAGCGGTTTTGCCTGGTACTGAGGGTTTAGGTTTTTTCGTATCTGCACCAAAAACTGCTTCTTTCGTATCAACCTCTGTTACTACAGCGGGGTTAGAAACATCTTTTTCCGTACTAACGGTCGCTGCGGTTTGGCTAGTAGCTGCAAGATTGGCTGCATCATTGCTAGCGCTACCACCAATAACACTGTTGTCAGCAATTAGTTGGGTATCTTCTGCTTCAAAAACATCTGCTACTGGAGCTTTAAACTCAGTTTGATTCTCTGCTAACCCAGTTTTATTCGCATCTTGTTCATTGGCTAGTTCAATTGGTTCTTTTTTTACATAAACACGCCGTCGCTTGCTAACTACGCTAACCGTAGAACTCTTGCCAGCAGAATTTCTAATTTTTATTTCACTAACACTAGTACGTTTTAGAGATATCTTTTTTAGTGGATCAAGTGCTTCACCATGATCTTTACGTAATAAACTAAGCAATTTCTCTTTTTGTTCGTCAGTAACTAAATCTGCGGAACCAGACACAATTACCCCAGCGCGTTGCAGCTGCTGTATTAATTTATCTAAAGGAATATCACCTACCTGTTTTGCTAATTGCTCTACAGTTACTCCTGCCATATACATTGCCCCCCTAGAGCACCACAATTGAACTTTATGGTTTACCTAAAATTCAACTGCTCCTTGGTATGCCTGCGTGGTATGCCTTTAACAATCGAATTTTAAGTTATTACTTCACTCATTGGTAAACCAATGCGCTCTTGCTGCCATAATAATTTTTCCAGCTTCTTCTTCTGATAATTCAGTAATTTCGACTAAATCATCTACCGCTAACTCTGCCAATTCATCACGCGACATTATTTTTTTCGCTGCCAATGCATAAGCTAAACGTTTGTCGACCCCCTCTACTTCCAATAGATCATCATGTGGGCTTTTATCATTAATTTGCTCTTCCTTCGCAATCGCCTTGGTCAGCAATACATCTTTTGCTCTGCCGCGCAAATTATTTACTATATCTTCATCAAAACCATCGATGTCCAACATCTCTTGAATTGGTACATAAGCAATTTCTTCTAGCGTAGAAAATCCTTCAGCAATTAATAATTGTGCTACTTCTTCATCAATATTTAATTGTTCAATAAAAGTATCCCGCAATTTAGTTGCTTCAACTTGATCTTTTTCTTTGGCTTCTTGATCGCCAATTACCTTCAAGGTCCAACCAGTAAGCGCACTCGCCAATTTAATGTTCTGGCCGCCGCGGCCAATCGCTTGCGATAAATATTCATCCTTTACCGCAATATCCATAACATTGGTTTCTTCATCCAAGACAATTGAAACTATCTCTGCTGGTGCCATAGCATTCATAACAAATTGGGCTGGATTATCATCCCACAAAACTATATCCACCCGTTCACCAGCCAACTCATTCGATACTGCCTGAACACGTGCACCACGCATACCAACACAAGCACCCACAGGATCCATCCGACCATCATTAGTTTTTACCGCGATTTTAGCGCGTACGCCTGGTTCACGCGCTGCCGCTTTAATCTCAATAATGCCTTCGCCAACTTCAGGAACTTCAATTTTAAATAATTCAGTAAGCATCTCGTTGCAGGTACGGCTTAACAGCATTTGCGGGCCCCTAACCTCGGTTTGCACCCCATATAAATACGCCCGTACTCGATCTCCTGGACGATATGCTTCTTTGGCTAACATATGCTCGCGCTTTAATAAACCTTCAGCATTATTACCTAAGTCCAAAATAATACTATCACGCGTAGTCTTTTTCACCACGCCGGTTATCAACTCACCGACTTTATGCTTATATTCATCTACTATTAATGCACGCTCAGCTTCCCGCACTTTTTGAATAATTACTTGCTTAGCTGTTTGTGCCGCAATACGTCCAAAATCTACAGATTCCATTTGTTCTTCTATGGTACTGCCAATTTCTAGATTTGGATCATCATACTGCGCTGCACTCAACGTAATTTGGGTAAGCGGATTTTCTAATGGTTCATTTGTTGCTGGATCTGCTACGACAGTCCAAACTCGATAAGTATTATAAGTGCCACTAGCACGATCGATATCAACCCTAACATCTATATCCATGCCATGCTTTTTTTTGGTCGCAGAAACCAATGCCGCAGCCACAGCCTCAAATATTAAGTCTTCAGAAACGCCTTTCTCATTTGACATGGCGCCTATAATCAATTTAAGCGGAATTTCTTTACTCATAGTCCACCTTTAACCATCATTGCGACACAAAATTTCACAACAAACAAAAATGGGCCTTAAAGGCCCACTACTTTATCGTAACTACTTAATAATAACTACTCAGCACCACAATAAAAAACCCCTGACGGGGTTTTCCTTATAATTTTGGTAGCGGGGGCAGGATTTGAACCTGCGACCTTCGGGTTATGAGCCCGACGAGCTGCCAGACTGCTCCACCCCGCGTCAGCAAATAAGATTCTATCTATAACTTGGCATAATTGCAACAGAGAATACTTAAATATATTAAAATATTACACCTACCATGCTAAATCAAAATATTGACATTCAAATAGTTTATGAGTGATTAACCCACGCTTTTAAGAAATCTAAATAACTACCTCCAAAATAACTTCCAGTTGTTTGATTAAATCCATTTTACTCATATAAACTCCATTTTTAGCTATTAATTTTAACCGTGTAATTAACCATACTGCATAACGCAATAATTTGCTAACTACCCATGAACGACACAATGCGGTAATATGTGATAACTTACATTGTATAGTAAAAGGAGGGTAAACATTGCTAGAACAGCTTAAAATGCAATTAAATACCTATCTAGCTAGGCTATACCCCAAGTCTGCGTCAACTAGTAATATTCTGCGAAAGTGGCAAACCATCTATTTTGTCGTCATCCTTATAATAATAAGCGGCGGCATTGGTTTTACAATTTGGCAGTTAACAAAACTAATTCGTAACGATGAACATAGTACACCGCAGGTTAATGAACAAGACGATCGAGCTGATTCAGCTTCTCCAGATCATGCTACACCTGATAACGATGCACCTAGCTATGCTGATCCTAATCATGGTAATAGTGCAACTAACGATAAAAACACTTCCCGTGCAACAACAGGCGCTGCTGCCTCAACCATTATTTCAGCTACTGCATCCGCCAACGACAGCCCACAACACCACCTACATCTGGGGAACGGATATTTTAAAAACACCAATAACACAGAGCTACTATTCGGAGCTAAAACTTTGCAGAACACAAAATTAAAAAACTTTATTGGCTATGGGGATATAGCTTTGTACGACTCTACCGTCAGCGGCACGGTCACCGTTTATGGCGATATGCAAACTAATAACGTGAGAATAAATGATACTATTATATATGGTAGCGCCCAATTACATGATACCGATGTTAAAAATCGCTTATCTATTTATGGCGAAGCATTTTTAATTAATTCAAAAGTTAATGGCGACAGCACTATATTCGGCACAGTAGATACCAATAATACTGTTTTCCGCGGAGATATTACTGCGGCAACCAGTAAATTTACTTTATTAGATACCCAAACTAAAGGTATTACCATTCAAAAATTTAAAGATAAAAACAAGAAAGATAAAAATGTTAATCAAATCATCCGCATTCTTGGCAAAAGCGTGATCAACGGTGATATTACCTTTGAAACTGGCGGCGGCATCATCGAGCTTGGCAGCCAGGCAACAATTAACGGTAAAGTCACCGGCGGAATGCTGAAGCGCAATAAAAAGTAATGAGTTTGCAACTACTAGCCCCCTCACCCCATACAACGCAAGCGTAAAGTTATATAACCCTCTCCCAAATCTCTAATTTGGGGGAGGGTTGGAAGGGGGTGAGCAGTTACATTGTTAGCATGCAGATAGTCATCTAGCTTACAGTAGGTTGAAGGCTGGCAAAACTGTCCTGCTTATGCTACAGTCTCTACCTATTATAATTTACACGTTAGAGGTTGCACCAAAATGCCTAAAAAAAAGCAGATTACTACAAATTCTCAAATCGCAGCTCCAGTTGCGTCAACAATGCCAACTGAAAATTTTGCTACACCAGATGTGGATATTCATACCCATGCTACACGTGCATATTGGAAAAAAACTATGGAGCATATCTGCAATTTTTCTAATTTGCCTGCACATAGTATCTACGATTGGCAAAATCTTATCAATACATATCACCAATTTGAAGCTTGCTTGAACGCAAATCAAAAAATTGCTAATCCAACCAACGTTTATTTATTTTGCGGATACACCGTTTATAATTATTTATTCTTAATTATAGGTAGTAAAATAATCACCCCACCAGAAGAATATGCCGTCGAACTTAGGCTTCAAAATTTAGTATTAAAAATGCATAATATGATGGATACCGGAATAACTAAAGGACATAAAGGACTAATTTTTAAGCGTATATTGGAACATAATATCGCCACGGATGCCGTAAATAAATCCACCAAAACGTATGAAGAAGCATACGCGCGCCCATTAACACCAACTTTAATTCAAGAATATATCGCTGTGCTGTTAACTATGGACCTTGATAATGATTTAGATCTTAACGATTTTTATTCTCTGGATAATATGAATAATAGATCTGGTCAAAATACGGCTGATAAAACACATAAATCTATAATCAAACAATTTATCGAAGCATTGAAAGCCAAGCAACAACATCAACAATTGCAAAATACTCCTCCCTCAAATGTAAATATGCTTTATATATCATTACAAGATTTGATATGCGAGATTGAACATCAAATAAACATCGGTACACCAAAAAGCCATTTACCGCTTAACGAATTAAAAGACTTATATAGAAGGTTTGAATCTTCTTTAGAAACACATAAACAACGTAAAGATTCAGATTCAGCATTATGTTATGGTGTTTATATTTATAAACGACTGTCCATATATTCACGTATGGACAAACTTGCAATTATACCTACTACGCTAGAGCCAAAAAACAATATAAAGAATGAAATATTTTTACATAAAATGCGCGATACTTTAGACGCTGGCGTCAGCAAGCGTCATCTTGGACTTATTGCGGAACGTATATCAGAACATTGTTACTCAAAGATTAGTTTTATGTCTGCACGTGCATTATCTACAGTAGCACTACGATTACTCAGTGACATCCTTTTAACTGCAAATATTGATCACAAAGAACTAATTGAATGTTTTAATATAAACGAAGGATTGCGATCTCTTGTAATGGAACTTCAAGCTGCTCCAACAGCGCTACCAGTTAGCACACTACAACAAAACAATGAAGTTGAGACAGCACAAGCTGAACAAGCAGCAGCTGATCTACTACGGGACGAAGCTAAACAGCAAGCGAAATTAGCGGCTAAAGAAGAGAAACGTAAAGCTAAAGCTGATAATCAAAAAAGCAAAGATCTTGCTAAAGCCGAACTCAAGCGACAAACAGCTTGCCGCTTATTAGAAGTGGAGAAATTTATGGTTGCAGAGCACGCTGCTAGAACAACTATCATGGATAGTTGTCAAAGTGCTATGAAACTTTATGCTAAGGAAGAACATAAGGCTAGATATATAGCTATGGAGAAAGAATATAAGGCTAAATATATAGCTGAGATAGCGATGAAGGAAGAATTAAGCTCTGCTGAATCTAACATTAGAGCTGACATTGAACGCGATTTTTTAGAGGCTTCTGATGATCTGATGTCTGTTAGAAGCAGACTACGAGAACTACCAATAAGGGTAATTAGACACGACCCATACTCGATGGTTAGTTCTCAAGTTATACTCACCAAGAAACCTATGTAACCGCAGCAAAAATCACTTTAACGCCTGCTCACACAGATAAATAAAGGGTCCTGGGAACATACCTAACCCCAGGATCATCCCTCCATTTGCACTCAACAACATATTGCCCGGCCAATTACTTAAAATTTCACCATAATTCACCGTTATTTCTTGTGGTTTTAAAAAGAACATCACTTTTATAACCCGTAGATAATAAAATGCCGCCATAACTGAACATAACAACGCAGCAACCGCAATCTCCGTATGCCCAGCAGTCAACAAATCTTTAATCACTAAAAACTTCGCGTAGAAACCTACTGTTGGTGGAATGCCCGCCATAGATAGCATAAATACCGCCATTAACGTCGCTAACCAGGGGGAATTAAATGCCAAGCCACGAAAATCTTTAATTAGCTCAATCTCTGCACCCTTGTAACTAAGCGCTAAAATTACTCCAAATGCTCCTAACAGCATAATCACATATGCCAAGGTATAAAAAGTCACCGTTAAAAATCCAGCTTGGGCTACCACACTAAAGCCCAAAATTACAAAACCAAAATGCGCAATAGTTGAATAGGCTAGCATACGTTTTAAATTATTCTGCACAATCCCAACAATACTACCCAGTGCTACAGAAGCTATCCCCAGCAGTAACAATAAAGATTGCCATTCAAAATTCAAGCGCAACAGCACATCGGCAAATACTCTATATGCCAACGCAAAAGCACCAACCTTGGTTACCGTACCAATAAATGCCGCCAGGTTAGTGATCGCCCCTTCATATACATCTGGCACCCACATTTGAAATGGTACAATGCCCAACTTAAAGCTTACCCCAGCGATAATAAAAGCCATCGCAAAATATAGCGCCAGCTTAGGAGTAGCCGCTCCTATAACCAGATTGGACGTTATCGAACCGAACTCTAACGTTCCAGTCACCCCATACAATAAAGAAATCCCATATAACAATAAACCAGAGCCAATCGCCCCCATAATAAAATATTTCATCGCCGCTTCAGCACATTTGGAATTGGCCTTATAAAATGCTAATAACGCATAAATTGGTAATGCTAACAATTCTAAGCCTAAATATAATGTTAAAAAGTTGGCGCTAGATGACAACACCATACCACCTAAAATAGAAAATAAGCTTAAAGTGAAATATTCACCATTAGCCAAATCTTTATCTTGCAAATAATCGCGCGCATAAATAAACACAACCAACGCCAACCCACAGAGCGTTAGCTTTAACATATTCGCAACACCATCAATAACAAAGGTACCAGAAAATATCGTTACATTATTAGCATTGTAGATATATAAAATTGCTCCAATAGTAGCGAACAATGTTAATACACTTAAATAATACGTCGACATACCTTTAGATTTAGTCAAAAATGCACTCGCCAGTAGAATCACCAGTGCCATGCTGCCTATAACTATTTCTGGTAAAATTAAAAAAAGTTCATGTTTATTCATAATTTAGATCTACTCAATTGATCTACCAAATGTTCGACTGTTGCTTGGGTATATTCCAACAGTGCATCTGGCCATATGCCGACAAATAAAATTGCAGCTGTTAATAAAGTAAACAACATGATTTCATGTGCAGTTAAATCCTTAAGTGCCGCAACTGAACTACTAACTACTTCCGCAAACATTACGCGCTTGTACATCCACAATGTATAAGCAGCCCCCAAGATTAAAATCGATGCTGCGGCCACTGCATACCAAAGTTTCGCTTGAAAGGTAGCCATAATTACTAAAAATTCACCCACAAAGCCTGAAGTCCCAGGCAAACCAACATTCGCCATGGCAAACAACATAAAAAATGCAGCGTATTTTGGCATAACTGTTGCCACGCCACTATAATCACTAATCAACCGTGAATGCATCCGATCGTACAATACTCCAATACAAAAGAATAATGCGCCAGAAATAAAGCCATGCGAGATCATTTGTACAATGGCCCCATCCAACCCCATTTGCGCGCGCGCACTACCATTTGGCGTAGTTACTAAGATGGCGGCCACAAAAATACCTAAAGTAACTATCCCCATATGTGAAATGGACGAATAGGCAACTAAACGTTTCATATCTTGTTGCACAATAGCTACAAAACCAATATAAACCACGGCGACTAGTGATAGCACAATTACTGCCACAGCAAATATCTTACAAGCATCCGGCACTACCGGTAATAAAAAGCGCAACATGGCATAACCACCCATTTTTAAGGTTATGGCGGCTAAAATAACCGAGCCAGCAGTTGGTGCTTCGGTATGCGCATCTGGTAACCAGGTATGTACTGGCCACATCGGAACTTTAATGCCGAAGGCTAACACAAAGGCCCAGAATAACCATTTCTGCTCTATTAAATTCAGGGGCAAGATCTGAAACGTAGCAATTGCAAACGATTCATTTAAGGGGATAGATAAACTGCTAGCTTTAACATGTAAATAAATTATGCCAGCTAAAAAGAATATCGAACCTAAAAAAGTATACAAGAAAAATTTTACGGTAGCATATAATTTATTCGGCCCACCCCAAATCCCAATTATAAAAAACATGGGGATCAATAGTGCCTCAAAAAACATATAAAACAAAACTGAGTCCAAGGCCATAAAGGCGCCGCACATGCAGCCATTCATTAATAAAAATACTGCCAGATAATTAACCCCAATAATATGGCTTTCCACAATAGCGATACATACCAACAAGGTCATAAAACAGGTAAGTGCAATTAAAAGAATAGCAATGCCATCCACCCCCAAGGCATAATTTATGCCTAAAGCAGGCAACCAGGTTAAAGATTCCACCCACTGCATCTGCCAAGTTTGCAGAAAAAATCCTTGAAACAATGGCACGCATAACCCAACACTAGCAGCTGCCAGCAGCAAGCCTAAATATTGCAATGCGCGCTCTGGCACCATCCGGCGCAGCATCAACAGTAAACTACCGCCAACTATTGGCAACCAAATAATGGTGCTAAGTAACGGAAATGCTCCCAACATAAACTCTCCCAGTCAGTATTTACTATTCCCTATGCCCATTGCACTTTATCGACTCTCTATACCCATTGCACTTTATCGACTCTCTATACCCATTGCACTTTATCGACTCTCTATACCCATTGCACTTTATCGACTCTCTATACCCATTGTACTTTATCGACCCCCTATTATGCCTCGCAAGCTCGGCCTTTTCCCCACAGGGAAAAGTTTATTAATTCGCTACGCTCATTGTTTAAAATGATGAGCGCAGCGAATCAAAGTATTTTCCCTGTGGGGAAAAGGCCGAGCTTGCGAGGCATAATAGGGGGTCGATAAAGTACAATGGGTATAGAGAGTCGATAAAGTGCAATGGGCATAGGGGGGGCGTATATCACCATGCCAACCACACTAACAAAATAAATACTCCACTTAACATAATGAAAGCGTAATGATAAATATACCCAGTTTGTACCCGACGCAAAATTCTAGCACCTAGCTCAACGCCATTGGCAGTACCATTTACCATACAACCATCGATTAAATCATGATCACCCAATTTCCAACAAAGCCAACCAATGGCCCGCACACTTGGTGCTAAAATTATCTGATTAAAACTATCAAACCCATATTTTTTCAGTAATATGCTATGCAGCGGTGCTAATATTTTACGCAGTCGCTCTGCTGCTGATGGATTCTGCACATAAAAATACCAAGCACAACCCACCCCTGCTAAGGCTAAATAAAATGGTAAGGAATACAACCCATGCAATAACATATGCCAGGCACCAGTATAACCTAGCTCCAACGCTAATAATGCGGTATGATCCGGCGTAACAAATAATGCTGGTGCTAACCATTTTTGCGCCAACAATAAATCTACCGCTAAACCACCGATGATTACACTAGGCACTGCTAAAACTAACAATGGCAAGGTAACTACCCATGCTGATTCATGTAAATGCTTTTTAGTTGGTAAATCCATCCGCTCTTTGGTGTGAAACACCAAGAAGAACATCCTAAATGTATATAGCGCGGTTACAAATACCGTAGCCGTAACTGCAAAATATGCCAGCTTGGCACCAGGGATCGTGGCATGTTCAACCGCGGCAATAATTAAATCTTTGGAATAAAATCCAGAAAATCCTGGAAATCCAATCAATGCTAAACTAGCTAACAACATCGTGGCATAGGTGATTGGCATATAAGCTCGTAGTCGTCCCATGCGCCGAATATCTTGCTGATGATGCAGCGCAATAATCACCGAACCCGCCCCCAAAAATAATAGCGCCTTGAAAAAGGCATGTGTCATTAAATGAAAAATGCTAACTGCATATGCCGAAGCACCAAGTGCCACCACCATATAGCCTAATTGCGATAAAGTTGAATACGCAATAATACGTTTAATATCATTTTGCACTATGCCTAACAATCCCATAAAGAAACACGTTAGCGAACCTATAACTAAAACTATACTTAAAGCTGTCTCCGACCACTCAAATAATGGTGACATGCGCGCAACCATAAACACCCCGGCTGTAACCATGGTTGCGGCATGGATCAAAGCTGATATTGGCGTTGGGCCTTCCATAGAATCTGGCAACCATACATGCAGTGGGACCTGGGCAGATTTACCCATAGCGCCGATAAATAAACACACACAAATTAACGTTATGGCAGTACAGCTTACTCCAGGAAATAGCGGTGCATTAACTGCGACTAGATCTTTAGCTTTGCCAAATACCACCGCGTAATCCAAACTGCCACAGAAATATAGTACGGCAGCAATACCAAGCAAAAACCCCATATCACCCACGCGATTTACCAAAAATGCTTTCAAGCTAGCAAACGCTGCTGCTTCGCGTTTAAACCAAAAACCAATTAACAAATATGACACTAGTCCAACCGCTTCCCAACCAAAAAATAGCTGCAGAAAATTATTTGCCGTCACTAGCATTAGCATAGCAAAGGTAAACAAGGAAATATAACTGAAGAAGCGTTGATAACCAGGATCATTCACCATATAGCCAATACTATACACATGTACCGCCAATGAAATGCTAGTTACCACCATTAACATAACCGCAGTTAAGCGATCTAATAAAAAGCCTATTTGTAATACTACGCCACCAGATTTACCCCAAACATATAAAGTAGGATCTGTGGCTACAAATTCTCCGGTAATAAATTTAGTTAATATATATATTGCACCACAAAAAGAAACTGCAACTAACATAGTGGTAATGCAATGCGTAATGCTTTTACCTAGCAGCTTCCCCAGAAACCCGGCTAGCAAAGCTCCCAGCAACGGTGCAAATACCACTATCGTCGATAACTGTTGCAAAATCATACATTTACACCCTGTATAAAAGATTACTTAACTTCGCATGTAATTATTAAAAATTTATTTTTTCAGCGAGCCCTCTGTCTGAGCGCAGCGAGTTTGGGCGAGATAGAAAAAATAAATTTTTAATAACTACATGCGAAGTCCTTTATCCGTGCAATGAGCTAATACTATTCACATCTATTGTTAATCGATCTCTAAATAATACCACTAAAATTGCCAACCCAATTGCGGCCTCAACTGCAGCCACGGTTAAAATAAAAAATACAAATACTTGCCCTGACATGTCATTCCAATAGCGCGAGAATGCGACAAAATTAGTATTAACCGCTAAGAGCATTAATTCAATACACATTAACAACACGATAAGATTTTTGCGATTAATAAATATCCCAGCAGCACCTAAGGAAAACAAAGTCGCACTGAACATCAAATATTCTGATAACGCAATCGTTGTTGTGGTCATAACTCTAGTTCCCCTTAAAGTCCGGTCACTATGCGCAATCGATCTTTCTTCGTGACCTTCGCTTGTGCTGCTGGATCCTGCACACGACGATTCTGCGCCCCACGAAATGTAAGCGCAATTGCCGCCACAATAGCAACTAAAAGTAAAATACCTGCTAATTCAAAATGCAGCAAATATTTAGTAAATAGCAACACCCCCAACTCAGTTACATTGCTATAGCTGGCCGCATGTTGCAGTGGTGCAATAATTTTATCGATACCAAAGGCTTGCGGACCAACCGCATATATCAACAAAATTAAAAATAACACTAATACACACATACCTAAGGGCAAATATTGGGTAAATCTACCGCGACGCTTTTCTACTTCAACATCTAGCATCAACACCACGAATAAAAATAACACCATTACCGCACCAACATATACCAGGATCAATGACATGGCTAAAAATTCTGCTTCTAGCAACAACCATAAAACGCTAGTGGCAAGGAAAGTTAAAATCAACAGTAATACCGACCTAACTGGATGTTTGCTAATTACTACCATACTAGCAGAAAATATTGCTAAGGCAGCGAACACATAAAATACTAAATGTTCAAGCATAAATGTCACCTAAACTTTGCATCTTGCTGACGATCTGCAGCAATCTGTGTTTCATATTGATCTCCAATTGCCAACAGTTGTTGCTTGGTCATAATATTTTCCCCACGCTTAGTAAACGCATAATCACTAATCCTGGTCTCGACTATAGAATCAACTGGGCAGGATTCTTCACAAAAGCCGCAATAGATGCACTTAAATAAATCTATTTCATACTTAGTGGTACGCCGCGAGCCATCAGCACGTGGTTCCGCCTCAATAGTAATGGCTAAAGCTGGACATACCGCCTCGCATAATTTACAAGCAATACAACGTTCCTCCCCATTAGGATAACGCCGCAAAGCATGTAATCCACGAAAACGTGGTGATTTAGGGGCCTTTTCTTCTGGATATTGCACGGTAACTTTACGGGAAAACAAATGTCTACCAGTTAAGCTCAACCCTTGCAGCAATTCCCATAAAAAAAAGGTCTGAAAATAATGTTTAATTGTCCGCATCATACTCATATTATTGTAAACCATGGTGCTAGCTCTAATTTTAGTGCCGCACCTTCAATAAATAACCAAACTAAAGTGATAGGAATAAATATTTTCCAACCCAAGCGCATTATTTGATCATACCGATAACGCGGGAAAGTTGCCCGGAACCATAAAAATAATCCCATGAAGAACATGGATTTTAAAATTAGCCACACACTACTAGGGATCCAATTCAGATATTGTTGTATTTCTGGTATATTTTCAAATGGCGATAACCAGCCGCCCATAAACAAAATTACTGCTAAAAAAGATACCAGGATCATATTGGCATATTCTGCCAAGAAAAATAAGGCAAATGTCATCCCCGAATATTCCACATGAAAACCAGCAACTATTTCCGATTCACCTTCCGCGACATCAAAGGGAGCACGATTGGTCTCCGCAACTGCAGAGATCCAATAAATTAAAAACAACGGTAACAATGGCAGCCAATACCAATGTAAAACCCCACCACTTTGCTTTAACACAATAGTGCTTAGATTCATTGACTGTGCCGCCATCAACACCCCTACTAAAGCAAAACCCATAGCAATTTCGTAGGATACAATTTGTGCCGCCGAGCGCAACGATCCTAATAAGGCATATTTAGAATTTGAAGCCCAACCTGCAATAACTACCCCATAAATATCCAATGAAGTGATAGCCAACAAAAATAATAAACCAACATTGATATCACTGATCACAAAATCAACATTAAAAGGAATAACTGCCCAAGCCACTAAAGCTGGTGCAATAGTTAAAATCGGTGCCACTATAAACAAATACTTATTAGATTTATACGGAATCACTACTTCTTTAAACAGTAATTTAAGCCCATCCGCTATCGGCTGCAGCAAGCCATATGGCCCTACCCGATTGGGACCAATCCTATCTTGCATATAACCAATAATTTTACGCTCGGCATAGGTATAATATGCCACTGTCAGCATTAAGGGTAATAATATCAGCAAAATTTTACCCACTGTTTTTACCAGCCAAAGTACTTCGCTAAGCATATTCCACCTTACTGATATCAACCACAACATAGGCAGAGCCTAATGCAATTGTTTCAGGTGCATTATAGGCAGCGCACAGTGTGTTATCTGGCACTGTATTGTCTATTGCAATTGGCAATTTTATTATCCCGAACTTAGTCTTAACTGTAACATATTGCCCAGCAGTTACATCAAGTTTAGTAGCCAATGTGTTATTAATTTTAGCCTCTGCTGGACATGCCGCACGCGTTTGTTGCAACGCATGCGCCCTGCGCACCACATAATCTATGCCATAAATTGGGACATTGCCAACCCATGTTAACTTATTTTCCGTATTTAAACTATTGCCCGCCAAAGTTAACTTCTTATCTGTATTTAGGCTTAAGTTTTTTGGACACCACCAATCCCAAGTTTTAAATTGATACTCCATACCAACTAAACTTTTAACTTCTGCCGCTAATTCAGTAACCAAGTTGTATTCAAATCCAGGCAAATCCGCCAATACTGCCAACACGCGCCAAATTTTCCAGGCTGGTTTAACTTCCTCCGCCGCCTTGATGGCTGTACGGAAATCTTGCCATTGACCCTCAACATTAATAAAAGTACCAGCCATTTCTGCTGGCAACGTCGTAGGTAATAACACGCTAGCAGTCTCTAACAAAGATTTACACTTAAAGGCAGTAACCGCAACTACAAATTTAGCTTGCCGCAGTGTCTGCAATGCCTGCTCACCTAGTACAGTATCAAATTCTGGCTCGATCCCAGAGAGAATATAGGCAGATAATGGAGTCTCCAACATCTCCAGTGCCGTACGACCACCACCATCTTGCACTGCCTGTCCACCAGGCAAGCGATGTGGCACACACCCGGTAAGCCACGCACCAGCAGAATTAGCTCCAGCACTCAACACTCCAAATTTTGCACCACTTAATCTATGGATTAAATTAACTAATGCGATAATGCCGGATGCTTGTGGATGATTTAACGCAAATTCACCCAATAAAATTAATTTACTCGGCGCGGCTAATAACATGGTTGCCATAGCAATATCAACGCTGCTCGGTGTAACGTCTAGCAATAGTGTGTGGGCCCCTGGTGGAATCTCGGTGCCATCTAAGCCTGCCATATCTGAATTTTCATTCTCAGCAGCTGCACTATTCATAGTAGCTGTACTATTCATAGTAGCTGTACTATTCATAGTAGCTGTACTATTCACGGTGAGGCCTACGCCATCCGCAAGAGCCGCTAATCTGTGTTCTAACAACGCTTTAGCAACCCCAGTTATTGGCGTCAACAAATCACCATGCGCTGGAATTTGTTTTAATTTCACAGTAAAATTACATTGCCAATCTACCGGATTAATTACACAAATATTACCACCATTCTTGACTAACTTGCGTAATTTCAACCCCAAAATTGGCTGCTGTTGCTGAATATTCGAACCAATTAATACCACAGTATTTTGTTGCTCCAGCTCCGCAATTTTAATTCCTAAATTAGGGAACAATGGTGCTTGCGCCTGATTCCTAAAATCTAATTGTTGCAAGCGATGATCTATGTTGTTTGAACCTAAAGCGCGCAAATATTTCTGCAGAATATATTGTTCTTCCAGCGTAGTGGATGGTGATATTAAAGCACCCAGCATCTCCGATCCATCTTGATGCAAGATAGTTTGTAACTGCGTGTTTACCAGCTCCAATGCTTGTTCCCACGTAGCTGATTGCCAATTACCATCTTGTTTAATCAGCGGGGTTGTTAACCGCTCTTCACTATTAATTGCCTCATAACTAAAACGATCGCGATCTGCCAGCCAAACTTCATTGATCAATTCATTCTCTTTCGGCACTACGCGCATTGCTTTGCCATGCCGACTATGAATATAGATATTGGAACCAACACAATCATGCGCCGCAATACTGGCTATTTGCGTCAACTCCCAGCTACGCGCTTGGAACCGAAACGGTTTCGAGGTTAAGGCGCCCACCGGGCATAAATCAATTATATTGCCAGACACCTCGGAATCAATATTGCGTTCAATAAAGGTGCCAATTTCCATATGTTCACCCCGGCCAGTGGCACCGAGCTCTTGTACCCCGGCTATTTCTACGCCAAAACGCACGCAGCGGGTACAATGAATACACCTAGTCATTTCAGTTGCAATTAATGGCCCAAGATTTTTATCTTTAACTGCGCGTTTCTCTTCTGTATAACGTGACAAACTACTGCCATATTGCACAGACAGATCTTGCAGCTCACATTCACCACCCTGATCACAAATTGGACAATCTAAGGGGTGATTAACTAATAGAAATTCCATAACCGCACGTTGCGTAGCTTTAGTTTTATCCGATTTAGTCCAAACGCGCATACCTTGCGTAACCGGAGTAGCACATGCCGGTAATGGTTTCGGCGCTTTTTCTACATCTACTAAACACATCCGACAATTAGCCGCTATCGATAATTTATTGTGATAGCAAAACCGCGGAATATGCTTCCGCAATTTATCCGCTGCTTCAATCAACATAGATCCAGCAGCTACCTCTACTTCTTCATCATCAATTATTACGGTTATCATACTAAAGCTTCAAACTCCTTACGGAAATGCTGAAGGAAACTCATTATTGGCATTGCTGCGGCATCACCAAAAGCACAGATTGTGCGCCCTGCAATTTTACTGGCTACATCATATAACAAATCTAAATCTTTGCTTTGTGCTTTCCCCGCTAATAGGCGCTGTAAGATTCGTTCTAGCCAACCGGTACCCTCGCGACATGGAGTACATTGACCACAGGATTCTTCATGATAAAATTGCGCAATTCTATATAACATCCGAACCATACAAGTATTTTCATCCATCACAATAATTGCGCCAGATCCAAGCATAGATCCAGCTTTAGCAATTGCATCATAATCCATAGTTAAATTTAACATAATATCCGCGGTCAATACTGGCGCGGAAGATCCACCAGGGATCACGGCTTTAAGTTTCTTGCCATTTAACATACCACCAGCCAACTCTAAAATTTTCACAAACGGGGTACCAAGTGGCACTTCATAATTTCCTGGCTTATTCACATGCCCTGACACGCTAAAAATTTTGCAGCCACCATTGTTCGGTTTACCTAAATCTAAATGCCATTGGGCGCCACGCTGCAAAATAACTGGGATAGTAGCCAAAGTTTCAGTGTTATTTATTGTAGTTGGCCTACCATACAACCCATAATTAGCGGGAAATGGTGGTTTAAACCGTGGCATGCCTTTTTTACCTTCCAGAGATTCCATTAATGCCGTTTCTTCGCCACAAATATATGCACCAGCACCATAGAAATTATGTAACTTAAAATCTACTTGGGATCCTAAAATATTACTCCCCAGCAAGCCGGCAGCTTCAGCTTCTTGAATAGCAGCATCTAGCCGCGCTCCTGGCTCTACAAATTCACCCCGAGTATAGTTATAGCCAACTGTAGCTCCCATTACATAGCCAGCAATCGCCATGCCTTCAATCACTTGATGTGGATTATACAGCAAAATATCGCGATCTTTAAAAGTACCAGGCTCACCTTCATCAGAATTACACAAAATATATTTTTGCCCAGGGGTATTGCGCGCAATAAAACTCCATTTTAGTCCGGTAGGAAAACCAGCACCGCCACGCCCACGCAGGCCAGAGAGTTTAATGTCCGCAATAATTTGTTCGGCAGGAATTTTTTCCGTTAAAATTTTGCGCCATACACTATAGCCACCAATGCTAGTGTACGTTGCCAACGACCACGGATTGTTCAGAGTTAAGGTTCGATAACAAACCTGGTTTAACTCCATAAGCGTTACTCCAATTCAACTAGAATTTGATCTACCCGTGCTTGGGTAAGATCCTCGTAATACTTGGCACCAATTTGCAGCATTGGTGCCCCACCACAGGCTGCCAAACACTCCACTGCTTTCAAAGAAAATTTACCGTCCGCAGTTATTTCTCCAAAGCCAATTTGCAATTTATCTTGTAGATGCTTAACAATGTCATCAGCACCACGCAACATACAAGCAATATTAGTACAAACACAGATTTTATGTCTTCCTACTGGTTTCAACTCATACATACTATAAAATGTTGCAATTTCATAGGCATGAATTTTAGTCACCCCAACATAGTCCGCCACTAAATCTATTAACTCGGTGGTTAACCAACCACCGTTCTCTGCCTGTACAATACTCAACGCTGCAATAATTGCTGATTGCCGCTGCTCAGCTGGAAATTTTTGCAGCCAAGCATCAATTGCCTGCTGACTCGCAACCGACAACCTGACAGTCCCCGACGTTGATGTTTTCGACGTTGCTGTTTCCGACGTTGTTGCTAAATTTTTGTTTTGCGTTAAATCTTCCGTCATTAACGATCTACCTCACCAAATACTATATCCTGGGTACCAATTATCGCCACCACATCTGCTAACATATGGCCTTTAACCATCGCATGCATTGCGGATAAATGCGCAAAACCTGCCGCACGAATTTTTAACCGATATGGTTTATTGGCGCCATCTGAAATTAAATAAATCCCAAACTCACCTTTCGGATGTTCCACCGCTGCATAGGCCTGACCAGCTGGTACACAATAACCTTCGGTAAACAATTTAAAGTGCTGGATCAGCGCTTCCATATCCTCTTTCATTGATACCCGCCTAGGAGGGCTAGCAAGGAAGGCTGTGCCTATGTTCCGTGCGCCAGCACTGGGATCTGCTCCTACATTCTGCTCTGTTGCATGCCCAGCACAAGGACCGGCCATTACCTCACCTGGATTCTCCCGCAGCCATTCTACACATTGACGCACAATTTTATTGGCTTGCCGCATTTCTTCAACCCGGACTAAATAACGATCATAACAATCACCAGTTTTACCTATTGGAATATCAAAGTCTAATTTTGCATACATTGCATAGGGTTGTTTCTTGCGTAAATCCCAGGCCACCCCCGAGCCCCGCAGCATTGGCCCAGTAAATCCATACTGCAACGCTTGCTCCGGCGTGACCACACCAATACCCACGGTCCGCTGTTTCCAAATTCGGTTATCAGTTAATAAAGTTTCATATTCATCCACACAGTGCGGGAAACGCTCGGTAAAATCCCAAATGAAATCCAATAAACTACCATTACGATTGGAATTTAAATTTTTAAGCTTACTTTTACTCCGCAACTTGGATGGATCATATTGTGGCATCCGATCGGGTAGATCACGATAAACCCCACCCGGCCGATAATAAGTTGCATGCATACGCGCACCAGACACCGCCTCATAGCAATCCAGAATATCTTCCCGCTCACGAAAACAATACAGGAACATCGACATCGCACCGATATCCAACGCGTGCGTACCTAACCATAACAAGTGATTTAAAATGCGCGTCAGTTCATCAAACATAGTGCGAATATATAGCGCACGGATCGGCACTGTAACGTTCAATAATTTCTCAATGGCCATTACGTAGGCATGCTCATTACACATCATCGAGACATAATCCAAACGATCCATATAACCAATACTTTGATTGTATGGCTTACTCTCGGCTAATTTTTCTGTTGCCCGATGTAACAATCCAATGTGCGGATCTGCCCGCTGTACAATTTCACCATCCATCTCTAAAATTAAGCGCAGCACGCCATGCGCAGCTGGGTGTTGTGGTCCAAAATTGATCGTGTAATTTTTAATTTCCGACATTTTTAACGTATCACCTTAGGCACTAAAGTTCGTGGTTCAATACCAACTGGTTCATAAACTATCCGCTGCTCTGCAGCATCGTAGCGCATTTCTACTTCACCAATTAACGGGAAATCTTTTCTAAATGGATGCCCGATAAATCCGTAATCAGTCAAAATTCTGCGTAAATCTGGGTGACCAGCAAATAAAATCCCAAATAAGTCAAAGGCTTCGCGCTCATACCAGTCCGCACTTTGCCAAATATCGGTAACCGTATCGACCCGAGGCAATTCACTTGGCAAGCCACAATGCAACCTAATCCTCTGGTTATGCTGAATCGATAGTAGATGATAAACTACAGCGAAACGCAGGTGTGGTTGCGAACGCAGGTGTGATTGCGAACGCAGGTGTGATTGCGAACGCAGGTGTGGTTGCGAACACAGGTGTGATTGCGAACGCAGGTGTGATTGCGAATGCGGCGGCTGCTGTTGTGAATACAGCGGCATCGCCTCTGGCTCTACCCCACGACTAAAGCCAGTGCCAGTGGCATCTGCAGTTTGCCACTCTGCGACGCCATAGTGTAAATAATCTACACCACATAGATCAATTAACATTGTGAAATCAAATGGCGGTTGAATTAATGCCTGACAAACAGCACGCAACGTTTGTGTGGTTACGGTAATAGTTAATTCACCAAGTGCTATATTGGACGTAATTGCATCAGGAAATTTAGCGACTAAAGCAGCAGCAAGATCCATTAAGCCGGTATTTACTGCGTTGATAGTCTGTGCGGCACTGCTAGCCTGCTTCGTGCTGCTAACATGTGCGACACTGTTAGCTGGTGCTGTGCTGCTAGTCTGCGCTACACCGCTAGTCTTTGCATCTAAATTTTGCTCTGCCATCCCTTGGATCCCTTGTAACTCTCTTACTCTACAGGCAGAGTAAACCCCTCAGTAGTCCTAGTGTTAGTTCTCGCAATAATATTGGTCTGCTTAATTTTATTTTGTAATTGCAAAATTCCATACAATAAAGCTTCTGCTGTTGGCGGACAACCTGGAACATAAATATCTACTGGCACAATCCGATCGCAGCCCCTAACTACCGAATAAGAATAATGGTAATAACCACCACCATTCGCACATGAGCCCATCGAAATGACCCACTTAGGATCTGCCATTTGATCATATACCTTACGTAAAGCTGGCGCCATTTTATTACATAAAGTACCCGCAACAATCATTACATCAGATTGCCTAGGGCTAGCGCGAAACATAATGCCAAAGCGATCTAAATCATAACGTGCCGCACCCGCATGCATCATCTCCACCGCACAACATGCTAACCCAAAAGTCATCGGCCATAAGGAACCAGTCCGCGCCCAATTTATCAGATTGTCCGCCGTAGTAGTAAAAAAACCTTGCTGCAATACCCCATCTATTCCCATTCTAAGGCTCCTTTTTTCCACTCATAAGCAAAACCAATTGCTAACATTAGCAGAAATATACCCATAGCAATAAACCCAGGCCAAGCTATCTTATTGATAACCACTGCCCAAGGGAACAAAAAAGCTATTTCTAAATCAAATACAATGAATAAAATGGCGATTAAATAATAACGGACATCAAACTTCATGCGTGCGGCTTCAAATGGCTTAAAACCACATTCATAAGCAGAATTTTTGGCAATATTAGGTTTGTGTGGCGCAAGAATGCGTCCCAGCACTATCGGAGTGATCCCAAAGGCTAAGCCAATAAAAATAAAAATTAGTATAGGCAAATAGCTTTCTAACATATCTTCCTTGTCAAGCTTATTTGTAAGCTGGTGCCGATGGCCGGACTCGAACCGGCACAACCTTGCGGTCACTGCCACCTCAAGGCAGCGTGTCTACCAATTCCACCACATCGGCTATATATCTCTATCTATGCATCACGATCACGCATCACAATCACGCATCACGATCATGAATCACGATGCATGCATCACGATCATGCATCACGATCAATTATCTATATCTACCTCGTGATTAACTTCATCGTCGTTAATCGCGTTCTTAACCTTTTTATCTGCATTTGGTATTGCTGGCAATTCCTGCGCTTGTTGCGCCTCAATGCGTTCCAATAGCGTCGGTGCCCGATGATGATGTCCCTTTAAATACCCAAGCGATAAACTGCTAAGCGCAAATCCAAGAGCAAACAATGCAGTTATCTTGGCCAAAAATGAAGTAGAACCTTGGCTACCAAACAAAGTTTGCGAAGCCCCGCTACCAAAAGAAGCCCCAACCTCTGCACCTTTGCCATGTTGCAATAAAACTAAACCTATAATGCCAAAGGCCAATATAAAATGTATCACTAAAACAACTTGCTGTATCATTAATCGACTCTCAATCAATGGGCCGGCACAGAGACCGGACCCTACATTTTCACCAGATCCGGCACAAAACCGGACCCTACATTTTCACCAGGGCCGGCACAAGACCGGACCCTACATTAAGCCATGGCCGCATATTTACAGATGGCTACAAACTCATCTGCCTTGAGCGCCGCGCCGCCGATTAACCCACCATCAATATCCAGTTGGCTAAACAACTCGGCCGCATTCTCCGCTTTAACACTGCCACCATATATTATGCGTACTTGACTGGCAACTACCAAATCAAGTTGTGCCAAAAAATTCCGAATAAAATTATGCACCTCTTGCGCCTGCTGCGGGCTAGCAGTTAACCCGGTACCTATAGCCCAAACTGGTTCATACGCGACAACTGCCTGCGCAAAAGCAGCTATTCCTACCAAATCTAACACTGCGCGCAATTGTGCAGTAATAACCGCCAAAGTATTACCACTGTCGCGCTCGTGCTGCGATTCGCCGATACACAAAATTGGCTGTAAACCTGCAGCTTGCGCAGCAACAAATTTCTTGGCTATCAATGCATCACTTTCGGCAAATAAACGCCTGCGCTCCGAATGGCCAAGTATAACATACTGACAAGAAAAATCCTGCAGCATATTAGGAGAAATTTCTCCAGTATACGCACCCTCAGCAGCACTATAACAATTTTGACCCCCAACTAATAAATTAGAGATGCTTGAGGTGCCCACCTGTTCGCACACTAATGGAATTAAGATTGCTGGAGGACATATTACAATCTCCACGTTTTCATCCATAACATTTGCTTTACTAATTTGATTAGCTTGATTAGCTTGATTAGGAATATTTGTCACGCCAGAGGCAAAACCAACTAATATTTTACCAACTAAATCTATCGCTGCCGCACATGTCCCATGCATTTTCCAATTTGCAACAACTATAGCTTTGCGCGAGTTATTAGTACGCTTCATCTATGCGCCCCCTACAATTTGACTATTTGGCTATAAATTTAAATCATACCGGGGTATTATTATTTCAGCAACAATGGCTTGGTTTTACCCCAAACTTCTTGCCGCAATCTCTGCCCAACATCTGCAGAAACCTCCTGCTTTAATGGTCTAAACAGTATTGGTTGCGCCCGCATAAACATAAGCGGCGCACTATGCTGCTGCCGACTGTTATTGGTTGCAACCATAGCCAATGGTTGCTGTGCGCTTACTTCTGCTTGATAGATATGATCGGCATATAAATTTTCCCTTAAGAATATGCTGCCATGTTCTGAATCTGAACATTGCAGCATAATATTTGACATTAATACGGAAAATATTTCTATGAAAGCCTCTTTAACCCCGCATACGTTTTGTTGTTTCACTACATTCTGAATTAACTTGACTATCTGGATTACTTCATTTTCTTGACTTGTATTTGACTCAATTTGTCGCAGTAACTCTAATGCTATAGACAATGTAGCTGCCCCAGAACCAGGAATATGTTTTTCTTGATAAATTCCAAGAAATACATTTAATGCAATATTACTTGCATGCACAAATGGTTGAAGGTAAACATAACTCCTAACTTTTTCTACTATTGCTTTAAATTTAACAACATATGCAGCGGTCTGGGTTAAATCTATATCCACTAATTCTTCCATTATGGAAAAGTAAATCATTGTAGCCATATAAATTTCGCCAGCGGTGGGGGAATGTAATTTGTCATATGCTTGAATAGCATTTGATTTGGCTTCTAACCCACCGAGTCCTAGGTCAATTTCTTGGGCATAGCGCATAAATTGTTGACGGTATTTAATATCATTATACGCTATGGCCGCATCGCTATTACAAGCGGCAATTATTGGACTTTCTGGCTTAAGTTCGGTTCCAGATGCCTGGTTTTGTTTTTGAATAATTTTTAGGCCATTATAAAACTTCTCGGTTGAAAACCATTTGCGTGGATAGGTGAAGGTCAAATGATACGAATTCATATCGGTATAACCCATAGCAATATAATAATCAGTAAACCATTCGATTACCGCTGCAAAATTAATGCTAGGGTTTTTTTGAGTTACTTCTGTTGGTGTTGTTTGACAATCTATTTCAAATATTCCAGCATTAACATCAACAATTCTAACAAAAATATTACCGGTTTTCTCCTCAGTAAAAGCTCTAATGCCTATTGCATGCCCTTCTTTGTTATTAAAAACATTAACTACAGCATTCGGGCCATGATAGCCAAGTTTTAGCCATGCACTACTGTG
>Ga0207131_1006_pt1 | contig 39846 bp, 40 predicted proteins | sample Alteio_BWMinHeat_13_FD_153557 | JGI IMG/M metagenome (GOLD analysis project Ga0207131, IMG submission 153557) | Enriched cells from forest soil in Barre Woods Harvard Forest LTER site, Petersham, Massachusetts, United States -... | ecosystem: Environmental > Terrestrial > Soil > Temperate forest >...
ATGGATCCGGCTGATCCGGCGCCGTTGCGGTATCTTGGCGAACTCTACCGGCATCACCTGGGGGATTGGGATAAGGCGCGGCAGACGTTTGAAGCCATTCTGGCAATGCCGGCGGACCCTCTCTCGCGCGCGGTGGCGATGCATGGCCTGGGCAAAATGACGATTCATGACGGCGATTTCCTGGCGGGCTTGCACTTGATGGAAGATTCCGTGAAGGAATACCCGTTGGCGCTGGCGTACCGCAACCTGGCGGTGTATTGGAATTCGGAAGGGGACAACGCCAAAGCGGATTATTACACGCGGGAAGCCACGAAGCTCGATCCGACCGATCCGTACAACCTGATTTTCGCGGCGGCGTTTCTGGCAGGCAACGGGCACGGCGATGAGGCGCTGAAAATCGCGAAGGACAATGAGGCGATGTTGCCGGCGTCTTACAATTTGGCGGCGATTTACGCGCAGCTGGGACAGAAACAGAAAGCGCTGGACCTGTTGAAGCGGCACTTTTTCGAGTACGAGCGTTACGCCGCAGTGCGTTCGAAAGAGATGATGGAAGCGCGCGTCGACGCGGTGTTCGTTTCGCTGCGGGAAGATGCGCAATTTGTTGCGCTGACCAGCGGAGCGGACGGAAAGCTTCCTCTCCCGGAAAACAAGAAAATGCCGGCGAGTTTGCCTGCGAAAATGTAGGCGCGGGCATTTGAGGATTTTGCGTTTTGGCGCGCCTGAGCGGGCGCGCGGCGCACTGCGTTGCCTGTTCGGAACCGCGGAAGAAACAACCACACCACCTGCGCACTCTTTTCACTTATAACTGAAAACTGGCGTCAAACTACGATCGGAAAGTTCATCTTGTGACCCCGGAAAAAAAGCGGCTCAGAGTTGGAGTTCTATTTGGCGGGCGTTCAGGCGAGCATGAAGTGTCGCTGGCGTCGGCGGCTTCGGTGATTCGCGGGCTGGACCCGGACAAATACGAAGCGGTGCCGATTGGGATTACAAAAGAAGGCCACTGGCTGATCGGGGCGGGCGCGCAAAAAATGCTGCCGGAAGTGTTGAAGAGCGGGCAGCGGGTGATGATGACTGCGGACCCTTCGGATGCGGTGCTGGTGCGGCTGGACGGGAGCGGCGGTGGGCAGCGGCTCGACGTGGTTTTTCCGGTGATGCACGGGACGTTTGGCGAGGATGGAACGATTCAGGGTCTGCTGGACTTGGCGGGATTGCCGTTTGTGGGCGCGGGGGTGCTGGGCTCGGCGATTGGGATGGATAAGGACGTTTCGAAGCGGCTGCTGCAGGTGGCGAGAATTCCAGTGGTGCCGTGGATTGCGGTGCAGCGTGCCGATTGGGAGCGCGACCCCAAGGCGATTCGAACGGCGATCGAGAAGAAATTCAAGTATCCGCTGTTTGTGAAGCCGGCGACGCTGGGCTCGTCCGTGGGAATGACGAAAGTGCATTCGCGGGCGGAGCTGGGGCCGGCGCTGGATCTGGCGACGGAATTTGCGATGAAGATTCTTGTGGAGAAGTGCATGGTGGCGCGGGAGATTGAAGTTTCCGTGCTCGGCAATCACGATCCGAAGGCGTCGATTCCCGGCGAAGTTGTGCCGCACCGGGAGTTTTACGATTATGCGGCAAAATATCTGGAAGAGGGAACGCAATTGCTGATCCCGGCAAAGCTCAAGCCGGCTCAGGTAAAGAAAATACAGAAGTGCGCGATTGACGCGTTTCGCGCGCTGGAACTGAGCGGGATGGCACGCGTGGATTTCTTTGTAGAGAAAAAAGGCGGAAAGATCTATCTCAACGAAGTGAATACCATTCCCGGGTTCACTTCGATCAGTATGTACCCGAAGATGTGGGAAGCGAGCGGAATTCCTTTTCGCGACTTGATCGACAAATTGATCGAGCTGGCGCTCGAACAACACGCCGAAAAAGCGCGGACAAAATATCAGATTGAATTGCCGGAAGGCGCCGGCGGCGCGCTGGAAGCGTAGCTCCGAATCAACTCACAGCTAACCTCTCACGGTGTTTCTTCGTCTCACGAATAGGAACGCGGGCTGCTGTTTGAGAGTGCCTGCAAATATTTTTGTGTCCAGGCGTGCCTGCTCTTTTGCACTCAAAGAATTCCAGAAGTGAGGGCTCCTTGGCTTTCTTGCGACCTACTTCGGCAACACTGCTCGCTGCGCTTCTCTTCCCGGGTTTCTCGACCGGCCAGCATGCGGTCGAAGCTCCCAAACCTATCGGCAAAATGGTGGAATTGGGAGGGCACGCCATCCATGTCCACTGCAGCGGCAAAGGCGCGCCCACGGTTGTGATCGAAAACGGATTCGAGGAGTACTCGTTTGATTGGGTTTTGGTACAGAGCGAGGTCGAGAAATTCACGCGCGTTTGCACGTATGACCGCGCAGGTTATGCCTGGAGTGAACCGGGGCCCAAACCGCGTACTTTTGCTCAGATTAACCTTGAATTGCACGAAGCGCTCACAAAACTCGGCGAACGCGGTCCGTTCGTCCTCGTTGGGCACTCCTTCGGCGGGCCCGTCATTCGAAATTACTTCCTACTCTATCCGAAGGAAGTATCCGGGATGGCGCTTGCAGAAAGCGTCTCGGAGGAACAGCGCGTTACCATTGGCAAGAAAGCAGTGCGATTGCGCGATGACGCAAAGGGCAAGCGGATTCCGGAGCCGCATGAAATGATGCTAGCTGCCGACAAGCCTGCAGCTTCGATGGGGACAGAGGTTTCCGCGTCAAGCGCTGTCGATCCTCCTTTTGATCGACTTCCAACCGAAATCCAAAGGTTCCATTTGTGGGCAGACTCGCAACCGGCGTTGAACGATGCAGAAAATAGTGAGAGAGAGTGGTCTCCGGAATATTTTGCTCAGTGGCATGCCAAATCGCAGGCAGGCACTCTCGGGTCAATTCCTCTGATTGTGCTTACTCGCGCCAAGGGTGGTTACGGCAACGACTTGGATATTCCCGCGGAGCAACTGGAGGCGGAACGATTGAAGACACAAGCTGGATTGGCAATGCTCTCTACAAACGGCACTCAGCGAATCGTGCAAGGTGGTCATAACTTGCAGGTAGAAGCACCGGCTGAGGTCGTGCGCGCGATTCGAGATGTCGTCGATGCTGCTCGCCGACAAGCCGCGTATTAAGATTTCCCGAACAGATTTGCACCGATCGCTTCGACTCGACTTCGATGGGTCGGCGATCTGTAGCGCACTCGTCTCCGTCCAATCGGCGCCTTTTACTCGGATGCGCGGAGTCTGTTAGGATTTTGGTGCAGCTGCGCGGTGCGGGGATGGCGCTGGCGCGGCGGCACGAACAAATCTGACGCTTGCGGGGCAGGAGAATTCGGAATGTCATCTCTTCTCGATCCACCTGCAGCAAAACCAGATAAATCACGGGCCATGGCGTTCACCGTTGCGGCGCTGACGGTGGTCGCGGTTGTCCTGTTGTGGTTTACGTTCCGCTACTATCCCGAAAAAAAAGCGGCGGAACATTTCTTTGATGCGCTGGTTGCGGGCGACACGGCGCGCGCCTATCAACTCTGGCAGCCCAGCCAAAGCTACGCGATGCAGGATTTTCTGGCGGACTGGGGGCCGGCGGGCTACTACGGCCCGGTGAAAAGCTACAAGATTCTGCATGCCAGCGCGCCGAGAGGTTCGAACGCGGTGGCGGTTTCGGTGGATGTAAGCCCGTTCTCGCCGATGCCGGACACTTCGGACATTGAAAAGAGCCGCAAGACGAAAGTTGTGGAAGTGTGGGTATTGCCCGGGAACAAGTCGTTCAGCTTCCCGGTTCCTTAGTTGCACAGAATTCCCGAAGAAAAACTCTTTGTTGATTATCGGTGCGTGTCGCCGAGGGCGTGGAGGAGTTCGTCGGGGGTGACGCATGCGGTGCCGAGTTTGCCGACGACGACGCCGGCGGCGATGTTGGCGAGCATGGCGGCGTCGGCGATGGATGCGCCTGCGGCCGCAGCGAGAGACAGGATGCTGAGAACGGTGTCGCCGGCGCCGGTGACGTCGAAAACCTGGCGGCCGGTGGCGCCGCGCTCGATGCCGGGTTGGCCCACGCGGGCGTAAGTCACTTCGAAACTCGTTGCGGGAATCAGGAGATGGCGCGGCGAGGATTCTTCAAAAACGCTCATTCCCTTTTCCCCGCGGGTGATGACCACGGCGCTGCAGCCGAAGTGGGCGAGGAGCGCGCGGCCGGCTTCCTCGACGGATTTTTCGTCGCCGAGCGAACGTGTGACGTAGAAGCCAGCCTCTTTCGCGTTGCAGACGATGGCGCGGGCGCCGCGATAGGCGTAGAGGCGCGAAGTCTTCGGCTTCACGAAAACGGGAACGTGCAATTGATGCGCGGCGCTGAGGACGCGATCGGCGAAATCATCAGTGATGAGGCCTTTGTCGTAGTCGGAGAGGACCAGAGCGTCGAGATGCTTGAGCGCGGAAAAGAGCAGGTGCAAAAGTTTTTCCTGGGTTTCGACGCGGAGCGGCTCGCGACGCTCGCGATCGACGCGAACGACCTGCTGGTGACGGGCGATGATGCGTGTTTTGACCGTGGTAACGCGTTTCGAGTCGGCGAGCACGCCTTTGTCCGCGATGTTCACGGCGCGGAAACACTTTTGGAGAGCACGGCCGGGCTCATCACTGCCGATAACGCCGAAAGCTTCGACAAGCGCGCCTAGGGCAGCGAGGTTGGCGGCGACGTTTCCTGCGCCGCCGAGACATTCGCTCTGTTCGGCGAAATCAACGACGGGAACGGCGGCTTCGGGCGACAGGCGCGAGGCGGTGCCCCAGAGGTAGCGATCCAGCATGAGGTCGCCGAGGACGCCGATACGCTTCCCACGCAGGCGGGGGATCAGGCGCTTCAGGCGAGGGATGGAATCGGGAATTTTGGTGGGCATGCGGGCTCTTTGATTTTCGGCTCCTGGGCGAACTAGTCCTGGGCGATTTTTGCTTCTTCGGGGAGCATGACGGGGATATCGTCGCGCACAGGATAGACGCGGCGGCAGGCGCCGCACTTCAGGCCGGAGCCGTCAGCAAGCAGTTTGACAGGAGCTTTGCAAACGGGACAGACCAGGATGTCGAGAAGTTCCTTGGGAATGGGCATGTGTGTCTCCGTAGCGGGTGAAACGGGCCGATGGAGCGTGAACAGGAACTGTATCAAAGGGCGTGCAATCCGGGCAACCAAAGGCGGAAGAAGACGCGAGGTACAGGTGCTCTTTGCGAAGCAAGAAATGGATTCGGCTTGACGGTAATGATGAGCGGGCGTAGCGTTCGATTTGTACCCTCCAAAACCGAGGTTCTCCTTGAAAAACTACGATCGCATCAACCCAACGATTCTCGCCGCCTTATTGGTGGCGATAGGGCCGGCCGCATTAGCTTCAAGCCATTCCCAAGAGCAGTCGCCGCAATCTTCGCAACAGTCCTCGGCACCGGCACAAGCTCAGCCGGAGCAGAAGAAAGCGGATACTCCCGCAGATGCGGCGAAGAAACCGGAGAAGGAAAAACCCAAGCCGAAGAAGGTGTACACCGAAGAGGATATGTCCTCGCTGAAAGGCGGTGTATCCGTCGTGGGAGACGGAAATGCGGGAGCCGGCGGAACCCGGCAAAGCACGGGAAACACCAAACCCGGTGTGGTGCCGATGTCCGGACAGGATGAAGACTACTGGCGCGGAAAGGCCCGGGCGATTCTGGATGCGATGGCCGCAACGGACCAGGAGATCGCGAAAACGAAAGACGAGATCAAGAAGTATGGAAACGACGGGTTTGACGCTCAAAGCGGGCGGAAGGACAACGTAGTTTATATCGAGAGCCGTAGCGGCAAGCTGCAGCAACTGGAAAAGAGAAAAGCGGACCTGGAAAAAAAGATGGATGATTTGCAAGAAGAAGGCCGGAAGGCGGGCGCGCAGCCTTCCTGGTTCCGTTGAGCGGGCGAGAAACCTGATCCAGAGCGCAGAAATGCCGGGCTTTGCGGGAGCAAGGGAAACCGCCACTCAGCCGTGGCGTCCCTGCAAACTTTTGTGCAACAAATCAGACCGAGACCAAAACTGACCGTCCGACCAGTAGTTTTTGGCGACCCACCCGCAGTAACCTGACAGCGAATAGAACCTCGAAATCCCATCCTCTGGGAACCGGGAGAGCAACCGTGTATTGCGACCGCTGTGGACTGAATTTCCTGCCCAAACAGTCCGTCTGCACTCGCTGCAAAAGAGTGCCGACGCGGTACTGGTTTCAATTCATGAGTTTGATGACCATCCTGGTGGCGGTGCTGTGCAATTCGCTGCTGGGAGTGTTCCTGCTGCCGCGGCTGGCGATGGGCAGCCACGGGCGGACCTTTTTTCGAAGCTGGTACTGGTTCGACCAGAAGACGGCGATGTACGGCTGGGTGCCGCTGGCGCTTGGATTGCTCGCCTGGGACTATTTCATTTGGAAAGAGGCGCGGCCAAAGGTCAAGGGCTGGTTCACGCGCAAGCTACTGACGTTCTCGCTGGCGGCTGGAGTGGCGCCGTTGCTGCCGTGGTGGATTCCGGCGGGGCAGCCGCCTGGGCAATTCTTCGACATGATCGGAAGGCATCCCGGCGTTCCGGTGCTGCTGGCATGGGGCGTGGTGCTGGTGGTCACGATTCTTCTCTGCATCGACCCGGAATCGCGGGATTATCTGCTGGGGCACGGAAGGACGCTGAGCCTCGTCAGCACGGGCATGCTGTTGCTCGTGCTGACGATGACGGTCGTCGGCTGGTCGCTGACGTACTGAGCGAGCGGGCGCTTTACAAACTGTTGGCGTCGATGAAGGTAAAGACGGCGCGGCTGAACTCTTCGGGTTTTTCCAAATACATCAAATGACCGGTTTCGGGGAGGATCACCCGTTTTGAGCCGGGAATGCCGGCCTCGATGGCGCCGGCGTGCGCGTGGACGTCCGGGATATCCGCATCGCCGGTGAGAATGAGCGTGGGAACGTGGATTTCCTTCAAACGTGGCAGAGCCGCTTGCGTGGGACGGGCATAGTCCGAGTGAGTCATGTCCTGCGGATTGGCGGTAAGCAAATCGAGGAGACGTTTTTTGGCGGCGTCGTGGCCGGAGGCGAGCAGATATTTGTCCTTGGCCCAATTGGAGAGGCCGCCGGGGACGTCTCCTTTATCGAACGGCCGGGAGTTGGCGATGCCGCGGTTGAGGAAATGATCCGTGTAGGGAAGGCCGCTGACGACGGCGCCGACGAGGACAAGCTGGCGAACAGGCGACGGATATTGCAGAGTGAAATCGATGGAAAGCTCCCCGCCGTGGGAGCTGCCGACGAGAATCGCGTGAGTCACTTTTCGCTGGCGGAGCAGCGCGGCAAGATCTTCCGTTTCGGTGTACCAAGTGGTGGAAGCGGGAGTGCGGCCAAAGCCGCGGCGGTCATAGCGGATGGTGTGGCCGCGTTTGCAGAACGCGGGCCAGACGTCGTCCCAGACGGCGGAATGAACGATGCCGTCATGAATCAGAATCATGGCTTCAGGGCCGGTGCCGCATTCTTCGTAATAGAGCTTCCCGCCTTCGACGTCCACAAAGGCGCCAGGAGCAGCCTGGGAAGCCGTGGCAGAGCTTTGCGGAGGAGCCTGTCCCCAGGCAACCAAACTCAGACAGAGGCCTGCCACAGGCAAGAGTAGCCGTTGAATGATCATTGCTCGTCCCTCCGGGATGGGTTGGTCGCGCCCTTCGAGGCTCAGAGTAAACAAGGAAAGCAGTATAGCCATTTTCATGGGCTGCGGCCTCCGTAGATGGGGAGAAGCGAACTGGCCGATGGGTCAGGATACTTTCAAGAAACACGTTCGTTCGGAATCCTTGTAGGGAAAAGTGCGTCGCGTTCCAATGGAATTACTATGAGAAACATCAGAATGCCGTTCCTTTTCACATCCTTGCTGATGTGCGCATTCGCTGGACCGTCGTTTGGCCAGCAGCCAGAGCGAGTTTTCAACTGGCTGCCCGGCAATCAAGAGGATGTGCGCTTGGACCCCGCGAACTATCACGCCGGGCAGACGTATCACGCGAGCGGAGACGGCGGCAACATGCAAGTGGATATCAAATCGGAGCAACCCGTCACGATCTTCCTGGTGCGCTCCGAAGAGTGGAACGCGGCGCTGCAGCATCCCGAAAGCTTGAATAGCCTGCAACAATTGTGCACGAGAGAGCATGTGGTGGAGACCAGGTACTCTTGTTACGTTCCGCCGGTGTCTATGACGCTCATCATTCGCGACGAGCGATATAGTCCCGATCACGCGGTGTTTGCCGGACTCGGCGCGGTGCTGGATCCGAGTAACAAGGTCGAGCGTGCAGTGGGCTCGGGAATCACGGAAATCGCGGCGATTGTGGCGAGCCGCCAGAGTTCGGCCCCACGCCATTTCAACGCTCCAAACGATCTGCACATCCAATACTTCCGCTGGCTATGCGTCGAAAACTGCATCCAGCCGCAGTTTCAGTGGATCGAACAGGTTAAAGAGAAGTATCAGCTGACTTCCTTCCTGAAAGTGTATGGCGGGTACACGCCGGACCATGACGCTGCGCAAGTCAGCATCAAGATCAAATCCCCTGTGCCGATGGTGGTGGCCATGATCCCGTCAAGTGTCGCCAACCAGTTGCACGCCAGGCCGGAGATGTTCGAGTCCGCGTTGGAGAAAAACTCTTGCCAGCAGCGCGGCGTGCAATCTCTGGAGTTCCAGTGCACGTTTAATCTGGCCGATGGCCCGCAGTCGCTGATCGTTGCGCCGGAAGCCAACGAGAACATCCCTCACAAGAAAGCCGAAATCGAGATGCAGTTTGTGAAGTGCGTCGCCAATTGCGCACTACTCGAAAGCAAACGATAAAAAGTCAAAGTCTGTGTCTCGGACCAGAGTCCTGAGGTCCGCCATAGAGCCGTTCGAAAACCCACGTGAAATTGGCCAGCCGGAAATCCATTCGGCGAATGCCGCGCTCTCAAGCGCCTGGAAGTTCTGCCCGCGCGGCAATACGCAGGAGCAAGCAGAGTAATAGACCAGATTTCATGGGCGCACGGTCCAGGCGAGGCCATCGGGGCCGTTACCGACGGAGATTCGCGCGTTTATTTCGAGAGTCTTCAGGTTAATGACAGCGACGGTTTTTTCTCCGGCGAGAGCGACATACGCGCTAGCGCCATCGGGCGTAATGACAACCCCTTCAGGCTGGCGGCCGACACTGACGCGCTTGATTTCCTTGCGGGATGCAGCTTCGACGATGACCAACGTGTCGCTGCCCGGATCGGAAATGAGGACGAGTTTGCCGTCGGGAGTGAACTTGAGACGGTTGGAATGATTGGTATGGAGTTCGAGCGTTTGGGCGACCTTCTTTGCTGCGACATCGATGATAGAGACGGTGCCGTCGCCGGAGTTGGCAGCCCAGAATTCATGGGTGTCGGGAGAAATGTCCGCGCCTTCGGGGCCCTTGCCGACTGGGATGGTGGTGAGCGTCCAGCCAGAGGGATCGGAGGCGCGCTGAAGCAGAGTGATGGAGTTCGAACCGATGTTGGAGGTGAACAGCAGGGTGCGGTCTTTGGAGAAGACCAGCATGTGCGTGCCGTTCTGGCCGATGCCGAGGAGCCCATCGAGCTGATTGGCGGCGGGATCGTAACGGGCGATGAGTTTGTTTTGCTCGGCGGTGAACCAGAGTTTGCCATCGGCGAAGGCGAGGCCATGTGGGCGGCGCAGGGCGCCGAGATCGACCCGGTGGAGCTCCTTCTGGGTCACGAGATCAATGACGGAAAGCGTATTGCCGGGAGTGCGTGCGCCGTAGTTGGCGACAAAAGCCAATTTGCCGTCGTCGGAGGCGACAATCTCGTGGGGCCCTTCTCCAGTGGGAATCTGGGCGACGGTTTTTCGAGTGGCGGGATCAACGATGGATAGCGAGTTGTCCTCCTTGTTGAGGACAAGAAGCGCGGGGGAAGGGGTTTGCGCGGCGGTGAATTGCGGGAGAGGCAGGAGAAGGAACAGAGCGGCGAGGGAGCCGAACGATATTCTCCGCGGAGTTATTGATTGCATTTTCAGTTTTCCTTTCGCGGAGCAATTTTGCAATTGGCTGCCGCAATATGCTTGACACGTTCAGAAATGAATCGCCATTGTAAGGCGGATTGAGGGTCTCTGCGCAATACCACGACCGGAGGGCGTAGGCGAGCTCAGGGTTTGCCGAAGATGATTTTGCCATGGCGGATAGTGAAAGCGACTTTGGAGAAGGCAGTAACGTCCTGGGCGGGATCAGCGGAGAGGACGACCAGGTCGGCGTCCAGGCCTTTAGCGATGCGGCCGGAATGCGCGGCGTAGCCGAAACGTTCTGCAGGACTGCTGGTAAGTGACGCGAGGATTTCCCGCCAGGTTAACCCGGCACCGGACATCAGCGTGAACTCCTCGGCGGTGTCGAACTGTTCGATGTAACCGGCATCGGTGCCGAAAAGGATTTGGCCGCCGGCGTCGGAGTAAGACTTCAACTGCTGGGAGGCCACGCGAATCGTTTCGGCGATTTCTTCGGGAGTTCCACCAAATTTTTTGTATTCCACTTCGAAGAGGGTGAGCGTGGGAATAAGGGCCATGTGGGTTGCTTTGATGCGCTGGACGAGGTCAGGAGTCCAGGGGCCACTCATGGGCGCGGTGTGAGCGAGGATATCGACGCCGCTCTTCAGAGCTATTTCAACGCCTTCGTTGTTGGAAGGGTGGGCAAAGACGGGCTTACCGGCGCGATGGGCTTCGGCAACGATGGCTGTTGCCAAGTCCAGCGGCATAATCAGAACGCTTCCAGATTGAATCGATCCGGCAAAAATCTTGATGCCTTCGGCGCCATTTTGAATTTGCCGGCGGACGCGCTCAGCGGCCTGCGCCGGTGAATCGTCTTCCGGCAGGGTGACGTGGTTCTCCTCCAGAAAGCTTCGAATGTAGATCGGGATTCCGCCCTTTGGGTAGAACGGCTCGCCGACAGTGAGAATGCGCGGGCCGCGCACTTCACTGCTATCGATGCGGTGGCGGATGCTGTTGGTGTTATCGAGGATGGAGGCGATATCGAAAACCGTGGTGAAGCCCCAGCGGGTGAACATCGCCTCGAGCTGCGAAGAGAGTTCCGCGGAAGAGAGTTTCTCCGAATGGAGCAGGCCCGCAGTGAAAATGTGTACGTGGCTGTTCCAGAAGCCCGCGGTCACGACCATGCCCTTGCAGTTGATGACCGTGACGGCGCGTGCGAAGCGCGGAGGCTTGGTGGTGGCGTTTGGGCCGACGGCGGTAATGCGGCCGTTGTGAATGAGAATAGTGGCGTTTTCTATGGGAGCATCGCTGGGAGAAAGATAGACCTTTGCACCAACCAGGGCGATGTCCGAAGCAAGAACGGGCCGTGCGGAAAGAAACGCCAGTAGAATGGCTAAGAGCAAAATAATTCGCGTGCGCATGGCGGGAGATACGTTAGCACGGCCGCGGATGTTCCCGCGTTTGGATCCAGCTTTGACCGGGAAAGCTGAAGTGCTTTCATCTGGTCGACGAGGCCACTCGGCTGCACGTGGTTACAAAATCTTCTGCCCGAGACTGGATAGGACCAATTCCACGCCCAGCAACGCCGTCCGGTTGTGCTCATCCAGAATCGGATTGATCTCCACGACCTCGAGCGAAACCATCGACTCCGTATCGGCGATCATTTCCATCGCCAAATGCGCTTCGCGGTAGGTGACGCCGCCGCGGACCGGCGTGCCCACGCCCGGCGCGTCGGAAGGATCAACGAAGTCCATATCCAGGCTCACAGCGACGCCCGCCGTGTCGTCCATGGCATATTTTAACGCGTCGGACATCACTTCGCGCATCCCGCGCTCGTCAATGTCCCGCATCGTGAATACATGAATACCGGATTTCTTGACGATCTTGCGTTCCTGCGCGTCCAGATCGCGCGCCCCGACAATCACGATGTTCCCCGGCTCGGCCTTGGGCTTGAATCCCAGCAAGTCCACGAGTTCCGGCGCGCCGTAGCCCATGATGGCCGCCAATGGCATGCCGTGAACGTTGCCTGAAGGAGAAGATTCCGGCGTGTTCATGTCCCCATGCGCGTCCAGCCAGAGGTACCCGATCTGCTTTTTCTCTTTCCGGAAATGGTTGGCCACACCCGCGGCCACGCCTGCCGCAATCGAATGGTCCCCTCCTAAAACGAGCGGCAGAAATCCTTCGCTCAATGCTTTTTCGGCAGCCGCGGCGACATCACCGCAAGTCTCTGCGATTTCTTGCATGTATTTTGCGCGCTTCTCGCCGATGGGCATCTCTTCCGGCTGCTTCACGGAAAGATTCCCGATATCCTCGACCTGCAAGCCCAGCTTCTTGATGCTGGGTTGCAGCCCCGCCCCGCGCAGGGCCGACGGCCCCATGTCCACCCCGCGGCGGCTCTGTCCCAGGTCCATGGGCACACCGATAATACGAACTTTTTGCGCCATCCTCGTCGCTTCCCCAGCCGAAGACTAAGGGTATACCCGGTAAATCATGCGTGGGAAGGGAATCACTTCCCGGATGTGCTCCGTCCCGCAAATCCACGCCACTGTGCGCTCCAGGCCCATTCCGAAGCCCGAATGCGGCACGCTGCCGTACCGGCGCAAATCCAGATACCACTGAAACGACTCTTCCGGCAGTTTGTGCTCGCGCAGCCGCTTCAGCAGCAAGTCGTAATCATGGATGCGCTGGCTCCCGCCGATGATTTCGCCGTAACCTTCCGGAGCGATCATATCGAAGGCCAGCGCCAGCTCCGGCCGCTTCGCGTCCGGCTGCATGTAAAAAGCCTTGATGGACGTAGGATAGTGATGGATCAACACGGGGCGATCGAAAGAGCTGGAGATGATAGTCTCTTCGTCGCCGCCAAAATCATCGCCGAATTTTGCAGGATTGCCCTGTTTGTTCAGTACCGCAACCGCTTCTTCATAGCTGATGCGCGGGAAGGGTGGCTTCACATTCTCGAGCTTTGTCGTATCACGCTTGAGCGTTTCAAGTTCTCGCGCCTTGTTCTTCAGGACGCCTTGCACGATGGCGCTTACCAGCCCTTCGCTGAGCTCCATCGCTTCTTCAAACTCGACGTACGCCGCCTCCGGCTCCAGCATCCAGAATTCCGTCAGATGCCGCCGCGTCTTCGATTTTTCCGCGCGAAACGTTGGCCCAAACGTGTACACCTTGCCCAGCGCCATGGCGATGGCTTCGGCATACAGCTGCCCGCTCTGCGTCAGGTAAGCCTTCTGATCGTCAATGTAATTCACTTCGAAGAGGGTCGAAGTCCCTTCGCAAGCCGCCGGCGTGAACATCGGCGCATCCGTCAGCGTATACCCCTGCCCATCCATGTACTCGCGCGCCGCCCGAATGGCCTCCGCGCGAATCCGCAGAATCGCCGCCTGCCGCGGCGTTCGAATCCACAGGTGCCGCTGGTCCAGCAGAAAATCAACGCCGTGCTCTTTTAACTGGATGGGGAACGGCGTACTCTCCGGAACCTTTTGCACAACCTGAATTTTCGTCACGCCGATTTCGAATCCGCACGGCGCGCGCTTCTCCGCGCGAATCTTGCCAGTAACGATCACGCTCGATTCCTGTGTCAGCCCCTTCAGCGATTCGAACGTCTCCGGATTCTCCTTCTGCGCGCAAACTCCCTGAATAATCCCCGTCCCATCCCGGAAAATCGGAAACAAAAGCTTCCCCGACTCCCGCAGGTTGTACAGCCACCCCTTCAGCGTGACTTCCTGCCCGTCGTACTTTCCCGCCTGCTCAATCGTGATCGTCGTCATAGTCAGATTTTTTGTGTTATTGCCAAATAAGTAGTCTAGCAGAGGACGGTCCGCGCCTAATCCCAAGCCTTTTCGAAGCGATCTAGGGCTTTGCGGGCTGCGGCAAGTTGCTCTGCGGCGCTTGGCGCTTCCGGTCCCGTTTTTTCCTTCAATTCCAGGACAATTGGCAGGTTTGCGTCGGGGGCGGTTTTCAGGAGCTTGATGGCGGCAGGCCAGTCGATGCTGCCGTCGAAAGGCGGGAGGTGCTCGTCTTTGTCACCGTGATTGTCATGGAGATGCACGCTGGCGACGAGATCGCGCAGGGGAGCGAAACTTTTCTCGATGCGCTCGTCTTCCGGCGGTTCCGCGAGGTGCGCGTGGCCGATGTCAAAATTGAAGCGCAGTCCTGTCAGCCGCGTTTCATCGACGAAGGCTCGAAGGTAGTTCGGATCGCCCATTTCGCTGGTCGTATTTTCCACGCAAATCGTCACGCCCGCGTGGTGCGCGTGCAAGACCAGGTGTTCGAGCGTGCTGAACGCCGCGTCGCGCTTGCGTGGGTCGGCGGTTTCGCGCGAACCGCCCATGTGCAGGATCAGCCGCGCGTAGGCCAGGTCATCGGCGACATCGATGACGCGCTTCAATTCATCCATTGCCTCGATACGCCGCACGCGTTCGACTTCGCAGATAGAGAGCGGCGTTCCGCTCTCGCGCATCGCACTCATGTCCCGGCTCGTGGGGCCATGCAGGGATACGAGCTTTAACTTGTGCGCTTCGAGAGCGCCGGCCATAGCGCGCACTTCGGTTTTCGCGGCGTACTCGAAGTGGCTGCGCGAGCAAAAAATCTCAATGCCCCGAAATTTGGCCTCGGAAATCTGTCCCAGGAGTTCCGGCGTCAATTTTCGCGATACGAACAAATACGTCGAAAGTAGTCTCTGCATGATCCCGTCAAGGAAATTCTGCCCCTAGTATCCCACGGCCGCGCCCTGATCGCGCGGGTCGGCGGCGCCCAGCCGCTCCCCGGATTGCGGATCGATTCCGATGGCGTTTACCAGGCCGATATGGCCGCGGCGTTTTGTCTTATGGCCTCGCGCATTCAGGGCGCTTTCCAGGCCAGCCGGAAACTCGCTCTCCATCAGGATCTGATCCGGCAGCCACTGGTGATGAAATCTCGGCGCGTTGATAGCAGCCTGCGCATCCATGCCGAGGCGCATCCAGTTAATCACGCTAAGCAAAGTCGCGGAAATAATCGCGGGCCCGCCCGGCGAGCCGGTGACGAAACTGAGCTTGCCGTCGCGCAGCAAAATCGTCGGCGTCATGGAGCTGAGCGGGCGGTGCCACGGCGCGATGGCGTTTGCTTCCGACTGCATCAATCCGTACAACGCGTTGGGCACACCGGGCTGCGTGGTGAAATCGTCCATCTCGTCGTTCAGCAAGAAACCCGCGGAGCTGGTGACATGCGAGCCGTAGTTGTCATTCAGCGTGTATGTGCTGGCCACCGCGTTTCCCGCGCCATCGACGACGGAGAAGTGTGTCGTGTGGGGCCCATCGCCAAGACTCGAAATCGCTTGCGGCCCGGCGCTTGCGGAAATCCCGCAGGCCTTCGGGTCGCCGGCCTTTACATTTGCGCTCGAAGACGCTTTCGCGGAGTCGATTGTGGACGCGCGTTCCCTTGCATAACACGGCGCAGTCAAGCCTGCGACGGGGATGTCGGAGAAATCCGGATCTGCGAGATAGGCCGCGCGGTCAGCAAAAACGCGCCGCATGGTTTCCGCTACCATGTGCACGCTCTGCGGATCGTCCCAACCTTTCAGCGCAACACCTTGCAGCATATTCAGCGCTTCGATCATCGCGACGCCGCCGGAACTCGGCGGCGGAGAAGTGAGTACTTCCCAATTGTGGCCGCCGCTTTCGTATTTGGCGCGCAAGACTTCGCGCACTCTTACTTTGTAATTTGCGAGATCCCCCAAAGTAATCAGCCCACCGTTCCTGCCCATTTCATCGACAATCGTCTTCGCAGTTTCCCCGCGATAGAATTCCGCCGCGCCATTCTTGGCGATGCGCTTCAGCGTCGCGGCCAGCTCCGGCTGTTTCAGCGTGTCGCCGGCCCTCCACAGTTTTCCGCCGTTCAGAAAAATGCGCTGGCTGGCCGGAAATTGTTCAAGTCCCGTAAGTTCCGTTTGAAATTCGCGAGCAAGTTTTTCAGTGATGGAAAATCCATTTTCCGCGAGCCGGATCGCCGGCGCCAGCACGTCCGACAATTCCATCGTGCCGTGATTTTTCAGCACTAATTCCAATCCCGCCACGGTGCCCGGTACGGCGACGGATTTGTAGCCAATCACCGAAGCTTTTTCATCCAGTTTTCCATCTGCGCGAATGTACATATCGCGCGTGGCTTTTCCGGGAGCAACTTCGCGGTAATCGTAAAAAGTTGTTTTCCCATCGGCTAAGCGAATCAGCATGAATCCGCCGCCGCCAATATTTCCTGCCGCCGGCTCGACGACGGCAAGAGCGAACGCCGTAGCCACCGCCGCGTCGATGGCGTTGCCGCCGCGCTTCATGATGTCCACGCCAACTTGCGAGCCAAGAGGCTCGTCGGTCGCGACCATTCCGTGCGCGCCGCGAACCGCTTGCTGTGGCCACGACTTGGAACTTTCCGCACAAGTGGCAGGAGTTGCCGCAGTTTGCGCTGTTGCGCAGCGAGCAAGAAACAAACTTGCGGGCAGCACGAGCAGCAGAAACGTAGCAGAGAGTTTTTTCATGGATGAACAAAAGACACTAAGGGATTCGCGGGATAGCGTCAAGGCAGTGCGTGGCGGATTCGCAGCGGCGAGCAAGCTGCGTGAGCAGAGTCCGGAATCTCGCCGGGGAGTGGACGAAAAAAGAGGCGGCATAGATTTCGGCGGTTACGTTTCGGTGAGAAATTCGACGGTAGGCGGGCCGGGGAGGAGGCCGGCTTTAGTGCCGCGCTTGATCAATTCTTTTACGGCTTGCTGGCCTTTTTCGCCGTAGCCGAGAGTCCATTTGTTGACGTACATGCCGACAAATTTGTCGGCGAGCTCGGCGTCCATCTCGCGGGCGAATTGCATGGCGTAGTTGAGGGCTTCTTCGCGATGCTCAAGGCCGTAGGCGACGCTGTCGCGTATGGTCTTAGCGATTTGGCGGCCCAGCTGCGGGCCGAGCGAGCGGCGGACGGCATTGCCGCCGAGCGGGAGAGGCAAGCCAGTGAGTTCGTGCCACCAGACGCCGAGATCGATCACGCGATGGAGTCCCAGTTTCGGAAAGAAAAGCTGGCCTTCGTGAATCAAGAGGCCGGCTTCGACGACGTTGTTCTGGACGGCATCGAGGATTTTGTCGAAGGGCATGACCACGGGCTCGAAATCGGGTTCGTGGAGTTTCAGCGTGAGATATGCGGAAGTTTTCAGGCCGGGGACGGCCACGCGCTTGCCGGCAAGCTCCGTGGGCTTGAGGGACTTGGAGGAGACAACGATGGGGCCATAGTTTTCGCCGAAGCTGGCGCCGCAATCGAGGAGGATGTACTTGTCGCGGAGAGTAGGGTAGGCGGCGAAACTGATGGCGGTGACGTCATAGGTTTCGGTGAGGGCAGCTTCGTTCAGTGACTGGATGTCGGAGAGGACGTGGGTGTATTTGTAGCCGGGAGTGGGGAGTTTGTGGGTGGCCAGGGCGTAGAACATGAAGGCATCGTCGGAGTCCGGCGAATGCGCCAGCTTGATTTCCACCGGTGACTTTTCGGTTTTTGAAGCGGTCTGTCTTCCTGCCATGGTCTGGGCGATCCTTGTACTGGAAGCGGCCTTATCCTGCTGAAGCCTGGGCCCGGCGCTGGCCTCGTTCTCTCCAGAGAGACGTTCTCCTCGAGGGAAGAGCCATCGGGAGACGAACGGGAGAGGACGTGCGCGTCGCTGGGACTGGCGTGGCGCTTGGCCAAACGCTATTTGCAAGGGAGAGACTAGCATATCGGCGGCTGGCGGACAAACGGTTGGAGAAAGCGGGAAGAAGAGGGATGCGCGAAGAGTTCCAGAATGGGAATCTTTGGTATACACCCGGCAGTTTTCGTAAGAGTGGCAAATAAAGGACTTACAAGAAAATGAATTTCGAAGAGTTTGCAACGCGCAGAAAACATGGGATTTGCAAATGCGTTCTTCGCGCGAAAGTGTCTCACGACGTGTGAGACGAGACGGCGAGGTTGGGCGGCGATGGTGGCCGAGGATCACAACTCATGTTAGGTTAGATTCTCCATATTGTCAAGTACTGTTTTAGTATAACCATTTCGTGAAAGGTACCGGGGTTCGAACGAGCGGGTAAGCAGAAGAAAACAAAGGGGTAGAGTTCACTGAGGGGTCCGCCTTAGCTGAAGCGACGTCGGGCAGGTCATTCGAACGCAAAAAAAGCCAAAGACCGCATCCTGAAAACCGCTATGCTTTGGCGCTCACGTGCGGCTTAGGATTAATAGCTAGCGGGCGCGGAGGGGCCGCTTCGCCGCGTGAATCAAGTTGCGTAAGGCGGTATTAACGGATTGCTCGTCAGGGAAATGCTCGGCGACGTCGGGTGAGAGGAGTACCAGATTCGTCCCTGCCCGATAGCGGGCGGCATATTTTCCGCGCACGCCGTCTTTCAATTTCGAGAGGTCGTACTCTCGGCGCAGCTCTTCGGGCCGTTCGGGTTTCTCAGTTTTCTTCTTCATACTGTTTTCGTTCGCGTTTTGTAGTCTTACGGGCGCTGATCACTCTAACAGTCTCGCTGCGATCTGCGTGTGCGACGATCAAAACTTGGCCCGCCCTCGACATTCCAACGGTAATAAAGCGCTGTTCCGAAGTCGAATGATCCGGGTCGGGATACGTCACCGCCAATGGATCGCCAAATACAGTTGCTGCTTCCTGGAATGAGACTCGATGATTCCGGCGATTTTGTCTGGCTTTGCCCGGATCCCATTCAAACTTCACTATTTCATTTTACCGCGTTGCCGACCGCAGGAGCAATCACTCCCGGGGTGAGCTATTTGCGCGGGCGGGGCAAGGCTCTAGCACACAGTGTAGGCTCATTTGCTGGAGAGGGCGAACTGGTTGCCGTCGGGGTCTTTGAAAATGGCGGTAGCGCCCCAGACTTCGGATTTGGGTTCGACGGCGAAGGTGACGCCTTTGGATTTGAGGATTTTGGCGGTGGCGAAGACGTCGTCGCACCAGAAAGCGATGGACTGAAAGGTGCCGATGCGATTCTCGTGGCCTTCGGGAGTGTAGAGGGCGAGGCCGGTTTCGGCGCCGGGGATGAGCAGCTCGATCCAGCGCTGCTTGCCGAAAGGCTGGTCGGTGACGACTTTGAAGCCGAGCTTTTCGGTGTAGAACTTCAAGGCGACATCCTGATCGTGAACGGGAATGCCGGCAAATTTGATTTTGCGAATCATGGACGACCTCCTGGCCGCGAGCGTGAGGATAGCTTGCAGAAAACGGAGAGTGCAATCAGCCAGTCGTTGCTATATTATTCGCTGGTATAGCGATGACCACGCTGGACGACTACATCATCGACGTGCTGCTGCGCGACCTTGTGGGGCATGACCGCAGGCCGGTGAGCTTTCTCGTGTATTTGTGGCTGACGGCGGAGCAACGGCGGAGAGAGGGCGCGGTGCGGATCAGCTATCAGGAGTTGGCGGAAAGCGTGGGTGTTTCGAAAAGCTCGGCGCAGGCGGCGGTGAGCTGGCTGGTTCGAAGGAAACTGCTGGCGGCGAGCAAGGAGAATGCGACGGCTACGCCGCGATACACGGTGCTTAGTCCGTGGAGAGATGGAGCGCGGCGCGGGAGTGGCGGCGGCCGCTGACGGGGTACGTGCTTTAGCGTCAGAACTTATCGCCCAGTCAGTCGGCTAAGAGCCTGCGTCCTCATCGAATATAGTTGGACCGCACAACCTTCAGGTCCTTCTTTCTGATTTCTACTTCGAACCCGGGGTAGCTTCCAGTGCTTCCCCTCGCCCCTGCAACGCTATCGGATGATGTCAGGCTTACCGTCACAGTGTTGTTTTGTTCAATGACGGAGACGGTGTACTTATCCAAGTCCAGTCTTTTTCGCTCGAATTCGGGTTCTGCAGCGTGCATCCACTTCAGGGAAGAACCACTGAACTCTGCAATCACTTTTGGGGGGTTCGATTGAGCCGTCAGTGCAGTCCATCCTAAACTTGACCCCACTAACATCATAGCCCACGCAAATCTTCTCATTGCAATGCCCCTTCCCGTCCTGTTGAGGCATTGTAAACCAATAATCTTCCTCTGGGAGTACTGAGATGGCTACGGTGCTGAGCAATTCCCGCCTATCGATCAGTCCGTCAACGACGAGCCACTCCTCCCTTTCAAGGCTTCTTGGAGTGAATGCCCTGGAGGACGGCGTGGGAGAGGTTTTGCATGCGCTTGACGAAGGCGGCGAGATTCCACATTTCTTTTTCAGAATAGAAGGGGCCGTAGGCGGACATGCCGGTGCGGCGGACGCCGTGCTTGATGACCCAGAACATTTCCGACTCGGAGTACGGAGAGGCGTCCCGTGCGAATTTGGGAGGCCGCGAGTATTCGGGATCATCTTCGCCAGGGGATTTTCCCGGCTGGCCGTGGCAACCGGCGCAGCCATTGACGTAGAGAATTCCACCGGCGATGAGATTTTCATCGGTGGGAGGAAAAGGGTTTTGTGATTTGGGCGCGTTGTGGCGGACGGCGGCGTGCACTGCGAAATGCATTAGCCGGTTTTCTATGGCGGACGGATTCACATCGGCAGGAACTTCGGCGAGGCCGAGGCGCAAATAGGCCCATGAGCCCGCGACTAACAGCGTCAGCATGGCTACGAAGCCAAGAGTGAAATTTTTCACCGCGCACCTCTGTTGTTGCGCATTTTATTTCGCCGGCTTGGGCTGAAGGGCTTCCGACACACCCGGAGATAGATTGTTAGCGGCGGTGATGAAAGCGGCGAGACGCCACAAATCTTCGTCCTTGTAGGAAGGACCTTGGGGGTACATGCCGGTGTGGCGGATGCCGTGCTTGGCGACCCAGAAGACTTCGGCCTGGGAGTATTGCGTGCCGATGGCGGGGAATTGCGGGGCGGGTGGATAGAAGGTTGCGCCGAAATCGCTTGGAGGTTTTCCGGGAGCGCCGTGGCAGCCGACGCAATCGTTCAAGTAGAGTTTTCCGCCGGCGATTATGGTTTCGTCGGTGGCGGGCAGAGGGCTTTGCAATTTTGGGGTGCTGCGGCGGACAGAGGCGTGGATGGCGCGGTACATCAGTCGGGCTTCCCAGGCGGGAGGCTTGGCATCGGAGTTTATGGAGGCGAAGCCCAGACCGATGTAAGCGATAGCGGTAAAAGCAGGAACAACAATCCCAGCAAGCGCGCCAAGGATGAAGTTTTTCACGGAACACCCCTTATACCGACCATTGGGGTCTGAAGCACGATCTGGTTTGTTTGACGCGAGGGGATGGCAGAGGGTAGTGGAGGAAATGAGAGCACGCGGCGTTTGACCGGAACTCGTTCGGGTTGGGGACCCTCTGCGGCCAGCATTGAAGCAAACTGCAACTTCAACAGAACATATCGTCGACTGCGAGAGGCGGGATGCTAAGCTCGCGAAAGGCCTTCGTGATATGCAAGCGCATCATTCTGAAGAGCCAAGAGAAGCGTCGTGCCCAACGTCCTCACAAATCACAATTCTCTCTCGACTTCCTATCGACTGGCGTGGGGCCTCTGGATTGGTTGCACCGCGATCTATTTGGTCGCTTATTTATTTGTTGCAGACCTTCGTGGCGACGGGGCCCATGGTCTGCTGCTCGCGTCAACACTCGTGCTTCAAGCTATTCTCGTTCCGGCCTGTATTTGGCGTGCAAAATTCGCAAGCCGCCTGGAAGCCGCAATTCGTGGCGCCGCCGGGGGGATAGCCTTTTCTGGACTCACCGTCACTTTATTTCTCTTCACAGAAAAGCTGTTTCACACTCCAAGAAGTCTCACGGACTCCGAGAATCTCCAGCTGGGCTTTGTCTCGACGATTTTGTTGCTGGGCGGCCTCGCGGGAGGAATTCAGCTTGCAGTGCTGCGGTGGAACATTTTGCAACAGGTTGCCACGCCGGTGAATGACGCGCCAGCGGATTCTGCCTGGAGGCGCTATCTGAGATCGGCTGTTTCATGGATCGCCAGCGTCACGGTCTTTTGTTGGCTGCCCAATGCGTACCAGTGGAGCGCCGCAAGTTCTTCCGTGGCCATTCTTGTGCCCGCTGGAATTTCCTTGGGCATTGCCGGACTCTTCTTGATCGCACCTATTCCTGCGATTTTTCCGGCGACGCCATCCGCAAGTCGTGGACAACGCGTCTGGAGATATTCGGGACTCTCATTACTCGTGCTGCTTTCCATCTGGACGCTGGCCACAGTTGCCAGCTTGGCGCACCAGAGCTTGCTGGCCGTGTACCTCATTGGCAGCCTTCCCTCCTTCCTGTTGCTTTGGATGCCGTGTGTTCTCTGGGCCATGATGTATGGACTCGCGGAGCAGCCAATTACACAAAAAACGGAGTCGTCCACGCTTCAAGCGGCTTTCACATCACCGCGGCCTACGTCTATTTCAAGCTGGAAACTGCTGACCCTGAGTCTAGTTACGCAGGCGTGTGCACTTCTTGCGGCGCTGCTGGCGACCGCGCCCGTTTCGCTCGGATTGCAGGGTGTTGGCTGCTTGCACTATTACTCAGCGAATGCTGCCGAATACTGGTTTTGGCAAGCCTACAAAGGAATTGGCCGACGTTCGGAATCAGCAGACCGAATGATCTTCCGGCCTGCGGTGGATTCCGGTGCATGCGTGGTAATCAACCAGAAGGAAATGGCCTCGTTGCAAGATCCGAAGCAGCTTACCCTGGGCTACACGGAAGCGGCGCGCTCGTGGTACTGGCTCATCGACCCGGACGAATGGGAAAGCACGCGTACGAAGGAAATTCGCCAGGAACTGGTCCGCCTGCTTGGCAGGGATTTTTCCTCCTATGCCGAACTGCGGGAGTGGTGGGCCCTGAACAATGAACATCTTTTTTGGTCGGGCACGGACGAACGATTGGAAGTTCGCGAGCCAGGCGTTCAAGATTTGGCGAACCCTTATGCCTACCATTTGAAGCACCCTATGACGCCTGTCAGCGCCGTGGAGTATATTCGGCAGCAGCCACACGCTTTGGACCCCGAAAGCGAAACGGGAAAAATAACAGACGGCAACTTGCGCGCTGTTCTGCTCGATCGCGAGGTGCGCCTTCGGGGATTGAAACTTGCCGCAGGCGACTGGATCGAGGTGCTGACAGGGAAACGGGCGCGCATTGCGAAGGAGTTCTTGGAAAGGGTAATCGGAAAACAATACGCGACCAAGGTGGAGTGGCTGAATTTTCTGGGGCAGGGCATCCCACCTGTGCCCTGGCGCATGAGCCGAGCTTCCGCTCAAGAGTGGGTCGCGGTGATCCAACTGTACGGGGGCACCGAGCCGTACCGGCAGCACGACGTGGAGGAGCTGCGCGAACAAACCGGATTGAATTATTCAACTCCGGAAGAATTTATTCCCTGGCTGCAGAATACTGAGAATACTCGCCAGGAAGAGTGGCAGAAGGCACGTGAGCTGGCGAATGACCTGTATGACGACCGCAATCCGCATGCTGGCGATAGTTTTGCGATGGGATGGCTTAAGAGCATAACGGATCAGTCGTTCGATTCTGCTCAGGAATGGGTGCAGTGGTGGCAGGACAACCATGCAAACCTTACGCTCTCCGCAGACGGGCGAAAGCTTGTAACCGGTAGGAGGTAGGAGACTTCGCCCGGCGTCGACGTTCATCTCCCTCGCAAACTTAGTAAAACCTGACGGGCTTAGCGGGCGGTCCAGCCGCCGTCGATGAGGATCGTGTGGCCGGTGATTAGGGCGGCGGCGGGGGAGGCGAGGAAGATTACGGCGCCGGCGACGTCCATGGGCTCGCCGATGCGGTGGAGGGCGGCGATGCGTTCGATGACGTCGGCGCGAAAGGCGGGGTCGGCGAGGGCTTCGTCAGTGCCGGGAGTGGTGATGAAAGTGGGAGCGACGGCGTTAACGGTGATGTTGTGCGGGCCCCACTCGACAGCGAGGCATTTGGTGAGATGCGAAATGGCGGCTTTGCTGGCGCAGTAGACGGATTCGGTGGGCAAGGCGGCGAAGCCGGCTTGCGAACTCATATTGATGATGCGGCCGCTTTTCTGGGGGATCATGATTTTTGCGGTTTCCTGGCTGGCGAAGAAAGTTCCTTTTAGATTGATCGAGACTGTTTGATCGAAGTCCTGCTCGGTGACGTCGAGGGCGAGGCCGCTGACGCCGTTGCCGGCATTGTTGACGAGGATGTCGAGTTTTCCGAAATGAGTGGCGGCGTCCTGGATGGCGCGGGAAATTTGCGGGAGATGGGTGACATCCATTTGCAGGCTGAGGGCTTTGCGGCCCAGAGCTGCGATTTCGCGTTCTAGATCGTGCGCGGTATTGACGTCGCGCAAGCCGAGGGCGACATCGGCTCCGGCGTGAGCGAGGGCCAGAGCGATGGCGCGGCCGAGTCCTCGCGCAGCGCCGGTGACGAGCGCGACTTGTCCGGCGACGCTGAAATTTGGGAATTCATTCATTGGAGCATCTTCCCGGCACTAGAGCGAGGAGACCATACGCGCGACGGCATCGCTGAAGGTGGCGCGGCCGTCGAGATAGGGCTGCCAGAATCTTTGCAGGACATCGAGGTAGCCTTTCCAGCCGCGTTCGTAAAGGCCTTCGCGGACGGCGTAAGGAGTGTAGCCGCCGCCGGGAACGCTGCCGCTGTGGCCGGCGGGAGGAGGCACGTCGGTGGTGGCGAGGATGGGGCGGATGACTTCGCCGGTAGTGTAGAAAATCAAGGCGTGCCAGAGATCACGCGGGATGGGTTTATCGCGCTGGCGACATTCGCGAATGATGGCTTCCTGAACAGGCTCGGCAATGCCGTGGGAGGCTTCGTGGAAGAGAACTTCGAGAGCTTCGGCGCCCTGATTGCGCGGGTCGAGGCTGGCGATGGTAACGCGCAAGGGGTCGGTGGTGGTGTAGGCGCCGGCCCAATTGGCGTAGGCCACAAGGTCCACGCGGATTTTCTGGCGTGGCCAGCGCGTCTGGTAAATATCGGCGAGGCGCTCGGAGAGGCCCACACCCTGTTCGATGACGAGAGGGGCGACGCGCTGAATCCAGCGGCGGTTTGCGCGGTCGTGGTCGGGCCAAAGATGCGCGCGATAGACGATCGCGGCGGCTTCGAGGAGTTGAGTTAGTTTCGGAGACAAACCGGCGTCGCAGAATCTTTTGCTTCGGCCGGAGATTTCCTCGCAATCTTCGAAGTCGCCGAGTTGATTCTTTAGTTGGATGAGCTCGGTGGTGAAGAGCGGGTCTTTTTCGGCGTAGTTGGCGACGTAATAGGCGACGGCGTCGTCCCAGGTTTTTTGTTCCGCAGGGGTGAGATTGGGCTTAGCCTCTGGTGCGGTTTTCAAGGCGGGGCGGGAGGATTTGTCGTTCTTATCGGGCGGTGCGGCGGCAGCAACGCGCTGTTTGGCTTCGTGATAGAGCGTGTGATGAAGGTTTATCCAGAAACCGCTATGGAGCTCGAAGACAGGGAGAGGGCCGTAGGTCGAAGTGGATTGCGGATTCTCTGCCGCACGCACAGGGGCGAGCAACGAGAGGGTCAGCAGTAAAAAGAAGAGACGTGATGGCGCGCGGCGACACATAAAGAATCGCCCGATACTAGCGCCAACGCTTGCCAAGCACAAATGTTGGCTGAGCTATTGCACTTTGGGGTCGGCTTCGTTGCCGATGGCGCCTTGGTGATCGGCACCATGGAGGACGCCGTTGGCATCCCGAAAGAAGGAGCGCTGGCCGGTGCGGCCGTAGCGGAGCGGCGTGGCGGCCAGTTGATATTTTGCCGGGGCGCCGAGGTTGCTGGCGCCGACGATGACGTAGCGGTAGGCGTAGCCGTTTTTCATGCCGGTGGCAAAATCGGAATCCACGAGACCGGCGGCGTCGGCGTTGGGCGCACCGTGCAGGGGCGGGCCAAGATTGGCGAGAGAATCGGGCAAGTGGAAAAATTTTTTGCGATAGGATTCGACGGCGTCGGCCATGGCTTTGATGGCTTCGATGGCGCCGCGTTCGTTGGTGTCGGCTTCGGCAGCGTCCCATTCGACCTCGAGGGCGGGAAGATCGAGAAGGAGCAAGCCCAGAGAGAGCAGTTTCCATTCGCCGTCCTCGCGGACGAAGCCCATGGTGACCTGGCGGACACTGGCGCCGGCGGTGTCGGTGACTTCGCGGAGTTCCATGGGCAAGAAGGCGATGTTGTCGCGGAGTTCGGTGCCGCCGATTTGCATCTCGGTGGCGACGGCGGGCGTTTGGCAACGAACGATGGGCCGCCCGGCGGGATTGGTGGAAGCGGAGGCTTTGCCGGGCTCGTTGAGAAGAACGAAACGCTTCATGAGGGCGAGGCGGGCGGCGGGAGTCATGCGGGAGAAGGCTTCTTTGTTACGAGCGGTAAGAAAGTGAGAGAAGTCGATCTGGCTCTGAGAACAGGCGGCGGAGAGAACGTCGCGCAGAGCGGTCGCCGGAGAGTTCGATTCCTGCGCGAGGCTCAGTGTCGCTGCGAGAAATGCGGCACAAAAAAGAAAAACTGTTCGGCGGGGCATGTTGGTTGGATGCGAAATCACATCAATCCTTTGCCACGCTCAGGATGGCGGCCAGATTCTGCGTGAAGAGGGAGCGCGGCATCACCTCGTCGCAACCGGCGGCCTGAGCTTGCGCGGCGAGCTCGGTCTGGACGTGGGAGAGGAAGCCCACGACGCGGACGTCTTTGCGCGAGGCGCGCAGCAATTCGATGGTCTGGATCGGGTGACTGCGGGAATTCAGGTCCACGATCACGAGCTTCGGCTGGCCGGACATCAAATCCATCAGCGCGTTGCCGTTGGTGGCGACTTTCACTTCCACCCCGAGCTGCTTGGCGGTTTCCGCCAGCTTCATCTGAAAAAACAGGTCATCCATCAAGGCCACGACTTTTCCCATTTCCGCTATCCTCACAATTCGAACGCATAGCATTATGCGCCACTTCTGGTCCGCAATCTTTCGAACGGATTTGCGAGTAAGATGGAGGCCTGCTTGGGAGGTGCCCTATGCAACCCGCCTCTGCCACCGATATGCAGCCCGCCATCTCGCTGCTGGAAAAGACGCCACGCCTGCTGGAAACGATGCTTGGAGATTTACCGGGGGAGCTGCTGCACTGGAAGCCTGCGGCGGAGCGCTGGTCGATCTCCGAGGTGCTTGCGCATCTCGCGGCGCTCGAGCAGGTGTACGCGGAACGGACGCTGCGGATGGTGGCGGAGGATTCGCCGGCGCTCGTGAAATACGATTTGGCTGGTGCGGAGGCGCGCGGGGAGTATTCCCGGGGATCGGCGGGAGAAAATCTGGCGCTGTTCACGCGCACGCGCCGGTCCACGCTCGCGCTGCTGGTGGGACTGCCGGGTTCGGTCGGCGTTCGAACCGGGATTCATTCGGAGCTCGGGAGCGTTACGCTGGTCCAAATGCTGAACGAATGGGCCAATCACGATCTCGGCCACCTACGGCAAATCGCGGAGCTGTATCGCGCATACGCGTTTCATCCAAAGTCCGGCCCATTCATGAAGTATTCGAATCCCCAGCCGTGAGCAGCTCACCGGAAGACTTGCGGCTGGCTTGCTGCGGATCGCGCGACGTGACGCTGTATACGCGGCCGGGTTGCCATCTTTGCGAGGAAGCGAAGGCGGCAATGGCGCCGCTATTGCGCGAGTTTGGAGCAATCCTGCGCGAAGTAAATGTGGATGAAGATATAGTGTTGAAAGAACGCTACGGAGAGGACACTCCGGTGATTTTCATCGGGCCTCGTAAAGCGGCGAAGCATCGCGTGGATTTGACGCAGTTTCGCAGGCAACTGCAAGACGCTGTAGCAAAATGAAAAGTTGAGGTGATAGGTGTGGCGAAGCAAGCGGCTGAGCTAGTGGCTGCCGCTTGCTTCGTGAGCGCCGACGGTTTCGTCGGGGACGGCGCCTTTGCGGCCCTTGACGCGGTCGTAGACGCTGAGCTGGCTTACGGAACCAAGTGCTTCGTTGTAGAACGTGGGAACGCCGAGGGCGGTGCGCAGCTCTTCGTTGAATTTGCGCAGGTTTTTCAGATGCGTGGCGAGCGCGGGCACTTTCAATCCTTCATCAGTGAGCAGAAACTTCTGGTAGCCGGCGTCCCACAGGCGGGTGAACTGTCCGTTCAGCATGATGGTGGGAATGATGGTCATCTGATAGAGATCGTCGGTGCCTTTGCGGAACTCGGCGCCGCAGCCGTATTTTTCAACGCGGACCACGCCGCGGGTGCTGCCGACGGCGAAACCGAGGGCTGCCAGGCTCTCAATGGCTCTTGGTGAAAAGCGTTCTTCGACATCCCACATAGGTTATTCAGAGTAATGAATGGCAACGCTTCTGTAAAGCACACGCCAAAGTGTTTTTTCTCACGGCCAGGTCCTCGGGCGGCCGGAAGGTACCTGCGGGACGCCTTACCAAACAGATTCACACGATTGTAACTTTCCATTTTACTAGCGTCCATGTTGCCGCCATACTCTCGCGCCATCGACAGGGGCGGAGAGATATCCACAGGGAAGCACTCGATTTATGGGCGCGTAGTGTGGTAAATGCGTGGCAGCGGCCACGGCCAATCTAGGAAAAGGGGTGTGGGCTCATGTATACGTTTTCTTGTCTCTCGCGATTCTGTCTAAGTATCTGTACCGTTGCGATTTTCACTTTGGGACTGGCGATCCACAGCAATGCGCAGAGCGCTGGAACCGCTGAGATTCGCGGAACGATTACGGACCCGGCCCGGGCGGTCGTTCCCGACGCTGCGGTCGTCGTCCGTAATGTGGAAACGGGCGGTGAGCGCTCCTTGACCACAAACGCGGATGGGATTTACCTGGCCCCGCTGTTGCAGCCTGGCCGATACGAGGTCACGGTCACCAAACAGGGACTTGCCACGGTCAAGCGCGAGAACCTGAATCTGGAAGTGGGCCAGATACTGGTCGTGGATCTAAGCCTTCCCTTGAAGACGACGCAGGAGAGCATCACCGTCACGGGCGAGACCGGTTTGGTGGAAACCGAGAAGTTCGATTTCAGCCAAACCATCAGCCAAGACCAAGTGGAAAACCTTCCGTTGAACGGACGGAGGTGGAGCAACTTTGTTCTGCTCACCCCCGGGGTCAGCGAGGACGGCACCTTTGGCGGCATCAGCTTCCGCGGCATCTCGTCGCTCTACAACAACAATACTGTGGACGGCGCCGACAATAACCAGGCCTTTTTCTCCGAAGCGCGCGGGCGCACACGCATGCCTTACCAGTACAGCCTCGATGCCATTAAGGAATTCAACGTGATTACAGCCGCGTACACAGCGGAGTTTGGCCGGGCGGCGGGCGGAGTAGTGAACGCTGTCACGCGCTCGGGCACCAGCGAGATTCACGGCGATGCCTTCTATTTCATTCGTGATGCGGCATTTATCGCACTGGATCCCTTCGCCAAGGCCCAAGCACTTTCCGCGGGCCAAGTCCCGGTCAAACCCGCGGAGCGGCGCCAGCAGTTTGGCGGCGGCTTCGGCGGTCCACTGATTAAGGACAAGCTTTTCTACTTCTTGGACTACGACCAGCAAAAGCGGAATTTCCCGGCCATCGTGACGCCGTTCAGCTCTGATTTTTTCACCGGCGCGCAAGTTACCAACTGTATCGATCCAAATTGTCCCGCTGTTATTGCCGCGTTCAGGGCTCTCACCAATACCCTCGAGCCCCGTACCGGCGACAACTACATCGGGCTGGCCAAAGTCGACTACCAGATCAATTCCAGCCACCATCTGAGCAACGCCTTGAATATCGTTCGCTGGAATTCGCTGAATGGTATTTTTACATCTCCTACCACGACTGCCTCTCCCCTAGGAAACGGCACGGACAATGTCGCCAACGAATTCAACGTTACCACCTGGAGCTGGATCATCAATCCTCGCCTTGTCAATGAGGCTCGTTTCCAATATGGCCGGGACTTTGAATCCGAGACCCCCAACGCCTCCGGCCCAGCCTTCATTGTGTCGGGTGCTCCTGACCTTGGGATGCCCAGTTTTCTGCCCCGCGCAAGGTACCCTGACGAAAAGCGCTTTCAATGGGCGGACAATCTGAGCTGGTCTCGCGGCCGCCACCAGGTCAAGTTCGGGCTGGACATCAATTACGTTCGCGAAGATTTGATAAACCTCTTCCAGGGCGGCGGCGAGTACTTCTATTTTGGCAGCCGTGCTTTGAATCATTTCTCGCATGACCTGGCCAACGCCACAGCTTCATATTCATTTTTTAGTCAGGCCGGTGACCCCATTAACGGCAGCGGCGGAGGATTTTTCACCACCACGGACCACAATTTCTACGTCCAGGACAATGTCCAAGTCCGCCCCAACCTCACGCTGAATTTGGGCATGCGCTACGAATTACAGACCATGCCTCAAATTCAGAAGGCCAATTCCTTTGTGCCAGAAACCGCTAAACTCAATACCGACAAGAATAACTTTGGCCCGCGCGTCGGGTTTTCCTGGGGTATCGGTGGCGGGCAGAAGCAAGTGCTTCGTGGCGGCTACGGCATCTACTACGGCCGCACCTCCAACAGCGCCATTTTCACGGCCCTGTTTCAGAACGGTATCTTTCAACAGAGCTACTCCTTCGGGACTACAGACTGTGGCGCTCCGGCGGCCCCAAACATCGTCTTTCCCCAGGCAATCGGGGCCCCAAAATTCACGCCCGTCTTCGGCACCAGCGGCCCCACGCCAACGAGCGGATTCTCCAGCGTGAACGCATTTCTTGCTGCGTGTCCGAGCGCGGCAGCGAGCGTCGTGGTTACGGCGTTGGATTCCCATTTCGTCAATCCGCTCGTACATCAGTTCGACCTCGCCTTCGAGCGCGAGCTACCTTGGAAAATCAGCTTAACCGTCAGCTACATCGGCTCGCGGGGCGAGCATCTCCCCACGTTCGTCGACGCCAACCTGCCTCCGCCAGACACGACAGCTAGCTATCAATTCACTGACTTTTCCGGGAAAACTACTTTGGAAAACATACCGTTCTTCTCCGGTGCTGTTCCTCGGCCCAACCCCAACGTGGGCGTGATCCTGATGGGCAAAAGCGCCGTCAACTCCTGGTACCATGGCTTGGTTGTGCAGTTGCGTCGAAAGATGGCTCACGGGCTGTCGTTCGACACCAATTTCACCTGGTCGCAGGCTCGTGACAACGGTCAACCCGCTGGCTCGAATGGCACTTTTGCTGGCACTGACGAACCGGTAAACCCGTTCAACCTGAAAAGCGATTATGGTCTGTCCGACCTGGACATTCGCCACCGCTTCATTTTTACAACGTACTGGGAGATGCCCTTCGGCAGTTGGACCAAGAACGACGCTTTGAAGCATGTCGTTGAAGGTTGGAATCTCTCGAGCATTTGGCGCGTGCAGGATGGCCAGCCGGTGACCGCCCTTATGGACTCTTTCCCTGGCTGCGCCTTCGATGGCGGCTTGAGCTGTGGCCTGGTTAGCAACTTCGGCGGTTCCGACAACGGGCGCGTACCGTTTATCGAGCGCAACAGCCCGTTCACTATGCCTTACTTGTTTACAACAGACCTGCGCGTTGGCCGGCGATTCAAGGTCACCGAACGCGCTTCCGTCGAGTTCCTCTGGGAAGCCTTCAATCTTTTCAACAGGACCAACGTCTTTGGAGTGGACAACGACGCTTTCTTCCTTAACTCACCTACTACCGCCCCTGACCTCAGTTGCCTGACTCCTGCGGGGGCCACGAACTTTCAAGGTTGCGTGGTACCGCGCACCGCCTTTCTGGGCACCAATGCCACTAGCAGCGATCTCTATGGCGCGCGCCAGATGCAGTTTGCGGCAAAGATCCGCTTCTGACGTAGAGCCGCTCAAACTTCATCAAGGGATGGGATTCGAGGCCGCGGTTGCGGCCTCGAATCGTTTTCAGCATAGGGAAGGAAATCGTCGGATTACCGCAAGGGTCCAGATGCGTCGCTTAACTTGAGGGAAAAGCAGGGGCATATCTCCGTCCTAGGCTGGTGCATCTAATTCGGAGTAAAATGGTCGGATATCTCTGTCCGTGTTCGATGGCAGGGACCACGAAGCAGAAGAAGTATGGCTACAACGAGACCCATGGCTGCAACTTCTAACAACTCAACGACTCAGCCGAGCCGGGCGGGAGAATCGCTGCTGGAGCGGATTGGCAACACGCCCTTGCTGCGGCTGGAGCGCGTCGGCAAAGAGCTTCCACGCGCGGCATTCTGCGCAAAGGCGGAATGGTTCAATCCGGGCGGGTCGGTGAAGGACCGGCCGGCGCTGAGCATGATTCAGGCGGGGGTGGCGAGCGGGGCGCTGCGGGCCGGGAAGACCATCATTGATGCGACCAGCGGGAATACCGGTATTGCTTATGCGATGATCGGCGCGGCGATGGGATATCCCGTGAAGCTGTGCTTGCCGGACAGCGCTTCGCACGAACGGAAGCGCATTCTTGGTGCGTTTGGGGCGGAAATGGTGATGACGCCGGGAGATGAAGGCACGGACGGCGCGATTCGCAAAGTACATGAAATCGTGGAGGCCGATCCGGAGAAATACTTTTATCCGGACCAGTACAGCAATCCGGCGAACTGGCAGGCGCACTACCGCACGACGGCGAATGAGATTTGGGAGCAGACGGGCGGGCGCATCACGCACTTTGTGGCGGGACTGGGAACGAGCGGCACGTTTGTGGGGACCACGCGGCGGCTTAAGGAATTGAACCCCGCGATTCGTTGCGTGAGCTTGCAGCCGGATGCGTCGTTTCATGGGCTGGAGGGCTGGAAGCACATGGAGACGGCGATTCGTCCGGCGATTTACGACGACAAGCTGGCGGATGATAATTTGCCGGTTTCCACGGAAGAGGCTTACCGGCTGGTGAAGCGCGTGGCGCGGGAAGAGGGTTTCCTGATTAGTCCTAGTGCGGCGGCGGCGCTGCTGGGTTGCTTCCAGGTGGCGGCATGCCTGACGAAAAAACAGCATGCTGTGATCGTCACTGTTTTCGCCGATTCCGCGTCGAAGTACTTGAACGAACGATTCTGGGATGAAGAATAGAAATGGCGGATGAGACGGCACTGTGGATCAGCGGACATCTGGCGGAGAAAATTCGCACGCATGGCGCGGAGACGTATCCGCATGAGTGCTGCGGGGCGCTGCTGGGACGCGATTCGTCCGAGGTGGGCCGAAGCGATCCCGAAGCAGAGGAGTCAACGCCGGGGCGGGAGATTCTAGCGCTCTTTCCACTGGTGAACCGGCGCGATGATTCTCCGCGCAATCGTTTTTCGGTGACCTCGGAGGACGTTTTGGCCGCGGAGAAAAACGCGCGAGAGCACGGGCTGGAAGTCGTGGGCTGGTATCATTCGCATCCGGATCATCCGGCGCGGCCCAGCGAGTATGACCGCGATCATGCGTGGCCGTGGTACAGCTACATCATCGTCAGCGTGCAGGGTGGCGCGCCTCAGGAGATGACTTCTTGGCGCTTGAACGATGACCGGCGGGAGTTTTCGCCGGAAGGCATCGAGATACGTCACCGCGCGGCGGTGTGACACGGTACGTGCGAGATTACGGAGAAACGAAATGCCAGTGAAAGTCATGATTCCGACGCCGCTCCGGCCTTATGCGGGGAAGCGCGCTTCGGCGGAGTTCCACGCCAAGACGGTTGGCGAAGCCCTCGGCCATCTGACGAGCGAATTCGTGGAGCTGCGCAAACATCTTTTTACGGAAGAAGGCAAGCTGCGCAGTTTCGTCAATGTTTATGTGAACGACGAAGATATTCGCTATCTGGCGAAGGAGAATACGCCCACGAAGGACGGAGACACCATCAGCATTATTCCTTCGATCGCGGGCGGCTGTATCTAGCTGCCACCCTCGAATCGAAGTGAGCCGAATCTCAAAGGAGCAGGGAATCACAATGGCTACAACTGCACAGCCGCAGACCGGCGCAAAACCGGCCGCGACTCTTTCGAACGAAGAAATTCTGCGCTACAGCCGCCACTTGATCATGCCGGAAGTAGGCATGGAGGGGCAGCTCAAGCTGAAAAACGCCAAGGTGTTGCTGATCGGCACGGGGGGACTGGGCGCGCCGCTGGGGCTTTATTTGGCCGCGGCCGGCGTTGGCAGGCTCGGGCTGGTTGATTTTGACGTGGTGGATTTCACGAATTTGCAGCGCCAGGTCACATTTGGCAGTAGCGACGTGGGCAAGCCGAAGAGTGAAGCGGCACGCGTGCGCCTTTCGAATCTCAATCCCGCGATTCAGATCGAGTCATTCGAAACGCAATTGACCAGCGCGAACGCGCTGGAACTGTTCAAGGATTTCGACATCATCGTCGACGGCACGGACAATTTTCCAACGCGCTATTTGGTCAACGACGCCTGCATTCTGCTGGGCAAACCCAACGTTTACGGTTCGATCTTTCGTTTCGAAGGGCAAGTCACTGTTTTTGGCATGCCGGATGGGCCGTGCTACCGCTGCCTATATCCGGAACCACCTCCGCCGGGGCTCGTGCCATCGTGCGCGGAGGGCGGCGTGCTTGGCGTACTGCCCGGTATCGTCGGGTCGATTCAAGCGATGGAGACGATCAAGCTCATTCTCGGGGCCGGTGACAATTTGGTGGGGCGTTTGCTGCTCTTCGATGCGCTGGGAATGAAATTCCGCGAGCTGAAACTGCGCAAGAATCCCAACTGCCCGGTGTGCGGGACGAACCGCACGATCACAAAACTCATCGACTACTACGAATTCTGCGGCGTGCGCGGGGAGGAGGCTCCAGGGCCGACGGTCAGCGTGCCGGAGATTACTCCGCGCGAGTTGAAGTCGCGGCTCGACCGCGGCGATGACCTCTTCATCCTTGACGTGCGCGAGCCGCACGAATACCAGATTTGCAATCTTCATGGGCATTTGATTCCGCTCGGCGAGCTGACGCGGCGCGTGCACGAGCTGGATTCTTCCCGGGAAATCGTGGCGCATTGCCGGAGCGGCAAGCGTTCCGCGGAGGCCGTGGACTTTCTGCGCAAAGCGGGCTTCCGCAAGATTCTCAATCTCAAGGGCGGCATCCTCGCGTGGTCCGACGAGGTCGATCCGTCCGTTCCGAAGTATTGAGTCGATAGTCACCATCGAACGAAGCCGTGCCCCTTATCGTTTGTGCTTGCCGGTGCGGTGAACTCTCGTCATACTCTGTTCTTGAACGGGAGAAAAAATGGCGGCGACTAAAATCACGGTCAATCACAACGGGTCCATCCGCGTGGAAGGCGATTTCGAGATTGTCGATCCGGAGGGTAAGCCCTTCGGACTCGCCGGGCGTACCACGATCAGTCTTTGCCGCTGTGGTCATTCTGCCAACAAGCCGTTTTGCGATGGCTCTCATAAGACCAGCGGGTTCTCCGACCCAGTAGCCGCCCGGGAGCTTCCTCCCCCCAAGCCGAAGCTATAGGCGGCAAGATCTGCCATCCACCGAGTGTTTCAAAAGGTGAGACTGTCTCAGGCTGAGACAGCTCGGCTTCCTTCCCTGATACTAACTATAAGTCCGGTAACTCTAACGAAACAAAAATGATAGTGCCCTAATCCGCGGATTCGTGCACCTCTTCGCCGTCTCGACGCACTGACCGTTGCCGCGTTGTCCGGACAGGGCGCCTGTAAACCACTTATTTACAATAATTTACAGTAAGACGTTTTTGGTCAAGAAAGGGCACAAAGTTGCATTCCTTTGGTAGTTGATAGTCTTTCTTTGGCATTTGGGGGATATCGTGGGGGGTTGGGGCAAAATCGTCGGGTTTCTCCGGGTAGGCCGCATTGCGGACTCCTCGAAGATCGTCCGCGCTCGACTGCTCATCGCCTGCGGAATCAGCCTGCTGACGATATTCTTTGCGTGCGTTTTTTATCTCCGCCAGACCAGCGTTGCTGGTTCCCCGCACACCTATCTCTATCTCGAAGTCGGCGGCATTCTCCTCAGCTTTTGCTATGCTGCCAACGCGCTGGTGCGTTTCCGCGGCACGCATGATCGCACCGCGCTGATTCTGGCATTCGGATTCGTGCTTTCCGGAATCATTGAGACGGCCGGCTATTTCGGGCTAAACGATGCGCTCGCTTCCGGCCCGGTCGCACTGTCTGGCATTCCTGCGGGTTGGATGGTGGGCCGCACGCTGCTTGCGGTTCTGTTGCTCGCGGCCATTGCCGTTGAACGGTACATGCCGACGGCGCGGCAGCCCAGCAAAGAAACTGCGGCAGCGCTGTTGGTAGTGGCGCTGGCGGCTTATCTGACGAGCGCTGCGTTTTTGGCCGCGCCGGCGGCACCGGTGGCGCATGCAGCAAATCTACTTTCTCGGCCGTGGGACCTGCTTCCTGCCGGGCTCTTCCTGGTGGCGGCAGTGTGCTGCCGTCAACGCCTCCGGAGCGACAAAGAAAAGAAGAGCGAGGCGAGCCTCTTCGATTATTCGCTCTTCATCGTGGCCTTGCTCAACGTCATCTGCCACGTCGCGGCGGCTTTTTCGCGCCAGCTCTTTGATGGCCCGTTTTTCCTGGCCGAGTTGAGCAAGACCTCCAGCTACATCGTGATGCTCTCCGGAGCGCTTTTGGATCAGGCGCGCCTGTTCGAGCAAGTGCGCTCCATGGCGGTGAGCGATTCGCTGACCGGGCTGGCCAATTACCGCCGCCTCATCGGGGTGATGGAAGCGGAGCTGGACCGCTCACGCCGCACGCAGCGGCCGTTCAGCATCGTGCTTTTGGACATGGATGGTCTGAAGACCATTAACGATCAATATGGACATCTGACGGGCAGCCGCGCGCTGGTGCGCATTGGAAAAATTCTGCGCAACCATTCGCGCGCGATTGACACGGCCGCACGGTACGGCGGCGACGAATTCGCTTTGGTCCTCCCGGAAGCCGGGAAAGACATCGCCTCGCGCGTGGTTTCCCGAATTCGCGAGCGCCTCTGCACTGAACCGGAGCATCCCGCGCTTTCCGTAAGCGCCGGGGTCGCCGCGTTTCCCGAAGACGGCGATACCCCCGAAAAACTTCTTGGCGCCGCCGACCGTGCTCTCTACGCCATGAAGCACCGGCGGGGCAGCAGCAGCGTCCAGAATCTTACGCGCATTGCTGCGTGCCTGTGAGGGATGAACATCGATCATGCCTCTCAGGAACAAATTTGCGTTTCACCGTGCTGAGCACCGCATCCTGATGGAGATTCCCGTGCTTATTGACGGCCATCGCCAGGTGCCCGGCTCGGAATCGACTTTCACGGAAAACGTGAGTGCGCGTGGCGCGCGAGTTGTGAGTGTGCGCCGCTGGGAACAAGGTGAAAAACTGACCTTCGCCTCGCGCACCGGAGACTTTCGCTCCTCGGCCCGAGTAGCTTACTGCCAACCATTGCAAGGCGATGGCTTTGCCATTGGCGTAGAGTTCCTCGAGCCAAAAGGGCGATGGGTAGTTCAATCCCCAAGATAGCTTGACGTCCAACGGCGAGCGGAAAGGAGGGCAACGCCTGGAACAAAGAGAAGACAGAAAACTGGTGCAAAAAAATTCAAGAAGGCTTGAAGCGCTTGGCGGAACTGGAAAACCTGCCAGGCGCTTCATCTTTTTGGGGCACAGTTACCGTTTCTTCAACACATCCTCATAGACCAAATGCGGACTGCTCCAAGTGAGATGAGGCTCGTTGAGATGCAAAAGAGCAAATTGTTGCTACGCCAGAAATCTGCGCAGAAGAACAGAGGCGCTAGCCCGCCGCGCCACTGCGCTCCAAGTCAACGTATAGAACTCTTATGGTGTTTTCACTCTTGCGGCGCGCCTCTCCCCCTCGATGAGCTGGCCAAGTTTTTTGAACTTCAGCCAAGTACTGCGCGCTACCATCCGCGAAATAACGTATCCGCGGTGGCCATCAAGGAACCCCAACCGCAAGACGTAGTTGTTGAACCAGTTCCAGGGCGTCGCCAGCCACATTGCAGCGCGCCAGTCTCGCTTTCCCGCCATGAACATTTGCTGCGCGCCGAGCGTCGTATAACTCTCGACCTTTTGCTGGTGCTCCTCCAACGAGCGCACCGTGTAGTGCAGTAGGTCGCCGCTGAGCCGGCCGGGTTTCCCCTGGAAACGCAATGCTTCGTGAATGATTCCCGAAAATCGCGCCGCGTCGCGGCGGAAGAGGCGGCGCTGAAAATCGGGGTACCATCCCGTGTGCCTCACCCAGCCGCCGAGATACCACGTGCGCCGCGCAAACTCGTACACGGCAAACTCCGGCTCTTTTTTTTTCCACTCCAGCAGCGCGTCCCAGAGTTCCGGGCTCAATTCTTCGTCGGCGTCCAGCGACAGGATCCAGTCATGGCTGGCCGCAGCCGTCGCAACGTTTTTCTGTTCCGCAAAATTCGTCCATGCACGGGTAACGACCTTTGCGCCGTGCTCCCTCGCAATCTCGATGGTGCGGTCTGTGCTCTCGCAATCCACAACAACGATCTCGTCGGCAACACCTTGCACCGAGTTCAGCACCCGCGGCAGATCGTGTTCCTCATTGGACGTGATCAGGCAGACGGAGAGGAGGTTCATCGGACTCCGGGCAAGTTTGAAATCGGCTTAGTATCTCACAAAGACAATGCAGGGAAGCTCGACAGGGAAAGAATCCATTCTGACGGGGCGCCGAACTCTCACTTCTTCGGCTGAAAGGTTACGCGAATCAAGCTCCCGCCGATTCGAAACTCGGTGTCATTCTGCAGCATCGCCGCACGCACGCGTTCTTCATCGAAAAACGTGCCGTTCGTCGAATCCATGTCCTTCAAGTTGATGTACGTGTCGCGCACTTCCAGCAGGCAGTGATGCCGGGAGATTTCCGGATCGTCCAGTGCTATATCCGCGCCCTCGCGCCCTAACACAACGCGCGGCTTGGTGAGTTTGTGGCTCGTGCCTTGCGAGGGTCCGGAGACGATGCTCAGAATGACGTCGGTGGCTGCCGGGAGCTTCAGAGAAGGGTCCACGGGAGGCAGCGGGGAATTTGAGCTGGTGCCCGCCGCACGCGCAAATGTCGGAAGCGGTGACATCACCACCGTGGAATTTACGCGCCGCTTGATTTCCACGACCGTGCTCTTCCCGCACCTCGAGCACCGGAATTGGACTTTCGTGTGACTGCCGAATTCGCCATCCTTCAGGGAATGTTCCGCGCCGCAATGAATGCACTCTGTCTGCATCTCCTAAATTTAGCACTGTCTGGAAAGTTTCTAAGAATCTCGCAAGGCATTCGAGCGGAAAGGTAAAGCTCTGGCGGCCTCCTGGCGCTCCCGAGGATCCGACTCGCGCCCGCGTCTTATGCTACGATTACAAGTTCTAAAAACAATCAGGAGAACTGTGTGACGGAACATATTTCGCGCAAAGAACTGAAGCAAGACAAGATCAAAGAAAGCATTGAGCACGGCGCCGAAGCGGTCATTTCTCACGGGCAGTTCACCCTGATTCTCGTGATCGTGGCGATGGTGGCGGCGCTGGGCTACGGCGGTTGGCGCTTTTATATCGAGCGCCAGACCGGGAAGGCCTCTATCGAGTTCGATAAGGCCATGAAGGCTTACCAGGGCCGCGTCGGTGCGGCTCCGGACCGCGCTGTGCCTGACGAACCTGTCTATCCCGATGAAATGGCGCGAGCTCAGGATGCCTCGGTGAAATTCACGGCGGTTGCAGACAAATATCCCAGCACGAATCCGGGGAAACTCGCGCGCTTTTACTCCGCACTTTCTCTCGAGGACCTCGAGCGGCACAACCAGGCGCTGGAAGAGTTGAAGAAAATCAGCGGAAGCAGCGATAAGGAACTCGCGGGTTTGGCGCAGTATCAGATAGGGATTATTTATGCGCGCACCGGCAAGCCGGACGAGGCCGTCAAAGTCTTCCGCGCGCTGGCGGACAAACCCACCGTGCTGGTGCCACGCCCACTGGTGCTTCTCGAACTCGCAGGCGTTCTTCGGACAACGAAGCCGCAGGAAGCTGCGACCATCTACCAGCAGCTGAAAAAAGATTTTCCGAATA
>Ga0207131_1008_pt1 | contig 39021 bp, 30 predicted proteins | sample Alteio_BWMinHeat_13_FD_153557 | JGI IMG/M metagenome (GOLD analysis project Ga0207131, IMG submission 153557) | Enriched cells from forest soil in Barre Woods Harvard Forest LTER site, Petersham, Massachusetts, United States -... | ecosystem: Environmental > Terrestrial > Soil > Temperate forest >...
AATGGAATTCGCGCTCTTTTTCCTTATCGCTCATTCGGCTTATAATAGCCATCGCAGCGTCCAGGTTTTAAAAGAGCTAGGATCGTCTATTTTGCCATTAAAAAATTTACCTTTAGCAACTCGGTTGAAACATAACTATATAACTACACAACTTGTATTAAATTTAAGATCTGAGGACGGCACGCTGTTTGTGCCGCCCGGAAGATCTATAAGCGCTGCACAAGATTCTTTAATAGTACGAATACTCTGATACAGCGCGCCATTAGGCATTTATACATGTAAACAAAAAACTTTTGCATTTTATTAAGCCACCTTGTAAGCTTCATTTTTGGCCAGCAATGCCCATATAATCCTTGCATTTTTATTGGCAACAGCTACAGCAGCTCTATTAGCACCTCTGCGTTTACTTAATTCCTTGATCCAGATGCTTCTATTATCTTTTTTGGAGCCAACATGTCGTACTACTGTACGACCACCATGAATTAACAAAGTTCGCAAATAAGTATTTCCGCGTTTACTGATGCCTAGGAGTCTTTCCTTGCCACCACTAGAGGATTGCCTTGGTACCAGTCCAAGGAAAGCAGCAAAATGTCTACCGTTTTTAAATACTTTTGGATCTCCTACAGCAGCAACAACGGCTGTAGCTGTAATAATACCAATACCTTCTATTGCAGATATTTTTTGACAATCTTCATTTGAATTAAAAATAGTCTTCATTTTAACATCATATCGGCTAATTTTTTCATCAATTTCTATAAGCTCATCCTTTAAGTCAGAAAATAATTCTCGGCCGATTACACTAAGTTCATTTTCCGCATCTTCTAAAATTTCTGGTAATAACTTGCGAATTTTAGTAATTCCTTGTGGAACGATTACGCCATATTCAGCCAGTAAACCGCGTATTTGATTTACCAAAGCAGTTCTTTCTTCTACCAAACGACTTCTAACTCGATGCACTGCTTGCATATCTTCTTGCTCTACGGTTTTAGGTGATACAAAACGCATGCTTGGCCTAGAAGCTGCCTCACATATAGCTTCAGCATCATTTCTATCATTTTTGTTAGTTTTAACAAATGGTTTTACAAACTGTGGACTAATTAATTTTACTTTATGCCCCATCTGAGAAAATACTCTATACCAGTGATTAGCGCCACCACATGCCTCCATAACAATCGTACACAACTCCATTTGCGCGATAGTTTCTACAAACTTACTTCTTGTTAGTTTCTTTGTTAACATAGGATTCCCTTTGTCATCAACACCATGCAATTGAAAAAAATTTTTTGCAATATCCACACCTAATAATGTAACCTTACCCATGGACTCTCTCCTTTTGTTAAATGATTGCTCTTGCACCATTTTGGCTCTTTAGAAGCCGAATTAAAAGGGGCGGGTCCATTCCATTGCTCATCATTTTAAACAATGAGCGCAGCGAATTAATAAATTTTTCCCTGTGGGGAAAAGGCCGAGCTTGCGAGGCAAAAAAAGGGGGTCAGATAGATTCTGCACAGCAAGAATATACACTTTTTAGCCAATTAAATTTGGCTAGGTCAAGACTAGTCTTCATATGTCAAATTGAGAACTGCTGATCATAATGGCTGATTATACTTTCGCAAAATTATACCGATAACTACTATATGAACAAAGAAAAAGCCGCCGTACTTATACCTATCATAAAACATGCCATCGAGCCAACGGTGCTATTTATTTTACGGTCGCATAAGGTAAAACACCACAAAGGACAAGTATCGTTCCCGGGTGGTAGCACCAATAGTTCCGACTTATCAGCAAAAACTACTGCGTTACGTGAAACTGAAGAAGAAATCGGCTTGAAGGCTGGTGATATAAAAATTCTTTACCAGCTGCCGGAAATCGATACAGCATCTGGTTTTAATGTTACTCCATTTGTCGGTTCAATATCGCCAGAAACTAAATTTACACGTGATACCAATGAGGTAAAAGAAATATTTGAAGTTCCACTTTCCTTTCTGGCAGATAAAAAAAATATCCATAGTATCCAATTGAATCCTAGGATAAAACCATATACCGTGATTAAATACGATAAATTCACTATCTGGGGAGCTACAGCAATGATGGTGTTTATGTTGATAGATTCTCTGCCACAACATGCCAATGTGCTTGCAACGGAAAATATATTCCTAACTTGATCTCTGGTTGTGGGTTTAATGCCGCAACTATCCGCTGATAATTACGCAATTGTTTTATATAGCCCGGTAATACTTGCTGCAGCTCCGTGGTTATATCTGCAAAATAATGAGTTTTATAATCAACAATCCAACGCGTCCCATCGGCAGCAATAAAACTCCGATCTACAATAAACTTACGCAACTTCATGTTAAAATTGGTCATTAACTCCCATTCAACTTTAGACTCCACATGCTGATAGTCCAACAACCAGAGACCAATAGGATCTGCTAGCGTATTTGCAAGTGCCAACTCCACCGTTTTTATCCCAGTATTTAATTGATCACCATAGATGCCTGCAGCAATAAAAAATTTACGCCATTCCTCTTGCTGCTGCCTAATTGGTATGGATTGCCATATAGCACAGCCGCAGCTCGCGATCTTAGCTAGAATTTGGTGCACCAAAATGCCAATTTGACGCAGCAATTCAGTATCTGCACCTGCGTCAAACGTACCATTATTATCCACTGGTGCAATATTTATTTGTGCCTGCTGCGCTTGTTGAGCCTGAATTTTGGCAGCTACTGTTGTCGCTGTAAACCTAGTGATTTTACGTTGTTCGGGTGTTAATTTTATACCGGTGACTTTGGTTACATCAGTGACCTCCGTGACCTCAGTGGCATCAGTAACCTCAGTGGCATCAGTGACCTCAGTGGCATCAGTAACCTCAGTGGCATCAGTGACCTCAGTGGCATCAGTAACCTCAGTGGCATCAGTGACCTCAGTAGCATCAGTGGCCTCCGTGACCTCAGTGGCATCAGTAACCTCAGTTCCATCGGTTCCCCTGGTAACAAACACTTCTGGCATCTTTATTACCTTCACATCCGTTAAATTCTCCCAGAGCAAAGCCAAAAAACTGCCTGCTGCTGGCTTGATACCAAGCATATGCCCAAAACCATACAACCTTTTTTTTGCTCTAGTCGCGGCAACATAAAACAACCTGGTTAACTCATGCGTATTTTTCTTTTTCTCCATATATCTTAAAAAATCATAATTAGGGTCCGAAGCCTGACCAACTGCTTTAATCGGTGCCAACAGCAAATATGCTTCCTGCGCCGTATTTATCCGCTGTTCCCAATAGAGTAATCTTTCATCTTGTCGCGCGGATATTTTACCAAGACCTGGCAACAACACATGGTCAAACTCCAAACCTTTAGCTTTGTGCATGGTCATTAATTGCACTGCATTTACCTCGGTGCTATTTGAATCCACTAACAATGCTTGTAACTTTTTAGTTAAAAATCCTGGCTGCTGAATTTCACGCGTATCTTCATATTTTTGCAGTAATGCAAAGAAATACCCGGCATCTTCGTCCTCGGTACACTCCCCGCGCAATAGATCCCAAGTGTGCTTTACTAACACTGACAATGGTTTACTATTTTTTGCAGCTAAGGCCTGTTGCAATATCGGGACTACATACTGCAAGCGCAGCTCAGCATCCGCTGATAGCTCACCACAAAAAGATACATCACTCATCGTTGCTTGCAAAATTTGCCACACACAACTAGTGTGATCAGTTGCAAATAGCGCATGCAAATCTACCAAACTCAAACCGCACCATGGTGCGCGCAAGATTGATAACCACGCGATTCTATCGCCAAGATGCAGTAATGCCGCAGTTAACGCCAATAAATCTTTAACCACACTATTAGCCATTAAGCTTTCAATTTCCACCCCATGATATGGAACATTGCGACGTTTTAACTCTAACACCAAATATTGCAAGTGTTTTTTTGCCCGCACCAAGATTGCAATACTATCATCTGCAGATTTGTTTTTTATATCTAGCACTAGATTAACAACAGCTTCAGCTTCACAGTGGTTTCTGTTATTGCTATCATTACTATTTTTGTTACCAGAATTATTATTCGCAAACTGTTCTTCTGAATGCCCATGTCCTTGTTGTAACACATAAAATTCGGCCCCACCATCTCCGCGCAACACAAATGGATCTGCTGGGGTATAACTTACTGCACCAAACGCCTGATTATCTCCCCCCGGAAAAATTTGGCTAAACACCGCATTATGCCACTCTACCAATACACTATCGGAGCGAAAATTGGTCGTTAACTTAAGTGGAATCAAAGGTACATTTCCAACCCCATGCAACTCCGCTTGCAAAAACAAACTAACTTCAGCTTGCCGAAAGCGATAAATCGATTGCATCGGATCGCCTACTAAAAATAGGGTTCTACCGTCACCAGGCTCCCAACCTTGAGTTAATTGCTCTAACAACTTAAATTGTGCAATAGAGGTGTCCTGAAATTCATCTACTAAAATATGGCGCAGTTTATAATCCATTATTAGTGCCAATTCAGATGGCTCATCCAACAAACCTAACGCGGAGCTGGCAGCAATATTAATTTCACTGAAATCAGTTTGCCCTGTTTCTTTAAAAGCCAGAATTAATTGTGCCACCAAATACGGCAAAATAATCGTTAACGCTTGTAACAATTGCCATTGTTGTTCGGTATATGCTAACGGTGGTAGCTGTCGCAGCAACACTAAATTCTCATGCCAATTCACATACTTTTGTGCATTCTCAGCTAAATGCTCTAATATTGCTTGCATCTGCTGTTTGTGCAACTTATAAAAATCCTTTTCTGCTTTAGTTTTAAATTCCGTTGCGGCTGGAAAACCTTGCGCTACAGTCAAGCGCTTGCGCCAAGTATTTTCTCTAGTTAATAATAATTCTGCCCAGCCTAACCAAGCATCTAGATCAACCAAGTCTGCATCTGGCCAAGTAACATATTCAGCCAGCACGGCAATTTTAGAGTCCTCACTATTATTAGTGTTCGCCTGCAAATATGCCCCTGCTGTTTGCACAATGTTGGGCAAATTTGCTAAATCCTCTGGGATCACATCCACCATCCCGGTTAATACCTCTTGCGCCAATTTTTCTAACCACGAATGGAACAATTCTCTAGAATCAATAGCCTTGGCATGCAATAAATATGGCAACCATTGCTCGCGCATAGGTAGCATGGTTAAAAATAATTCTTTAACCTTTTGACGATTATTATCCAGATGTGCCAATACTCTATTTAGCGCTTGACGATATGGCTCTGCAATATTAGGATCACATAACACTCGTTCTATGGCCAACTCAAAGCAACCAGCCGCATCCGCAGCTACTTCAATTTGACCACCAAAGCGCGAAGTTACTGGCATTTTACTAGTTATACCGACACATAATGAATCGATAGTTTTTATTTTTAAACGTTTGTGATTATCCAACAAATCCCAACCTCTAGCTACACTCTGCGCTAGCGCTTTTACCGCTAATTTCCTAGCTACTTGTTGGTATTCATCAACAACAGGTATATTATCGTGTGCTGCCTGCAACTCGGCGATAATTCTACTTTGCATTTCAGCTTGTGCTTTTCTCGTAAAGGTGATCGCCAGGCATTCTTCCGGTTCATTTACTATACCCAGCAAAGCTAAAAAGCGTTGGGTCAATAACCCGGTTTTTCCAGAACCTGCTGGTGCTTGTACAATAAAAGACTCGGTTACGTTAAGCGCTGTTTGACGCGCATTAATATCTTTCAGCATTTGCTCGCACCCTCCCGACCCTCCCCCAAATCTGAATCTTATACATATCTTCCATTCCATTGCCACCTTATCTGTCTCGCAAGCTTGACCTTTTCCCCACAGGGAAAAGAAAATTGATTCTTCCTATACGCGACCCCCTATTCTGCCTCGCAAGCTCGGCATAAGGGGGTCGGAACAATCTAAAAGCTATTTGTGACCAAGAGACAGCCCTCAAATCATAGATTTGGGGGAGGTGTGCTTAAATCCTACAAAACGTCTGCAACTCACAATACGCACAGGTTACCGCGCCCTTTAATGGATCCACAGCTGCATATCCAGCCGCAAACTCCAGCGCCAAGCGCGTTAAATTCTGCTGCCACACCTGCAATTGGGCATCCCAACTATCTGCTTTTTGTGCATTGGTTATATTACTATATTCTTGTAATGCTATATGCTCTGGCCTAATAACCGCAAAGGCTATTTCATGCGCTAATAATTTAGTCGCTATACAATATAATGGCAATTGTGGATCCGCAGGTCGTATACCAAACCAATCGTTGGCTTGCGGGCGTGAAGTTTTATAATCAATAATTACCACTTCACCAGATATTAGCTGATCCACCCGATCCAAACGTACTTTAAAATTTAACTCCCCCAAGGGTACAATACTTGCCTGCTCTACCTTGTAAACAATAAACGGCTCTCGTTTACCTTCCAAGTCCAACCACACCAACAGAAGCTGCTGCAAACGCTGACTCTCTAGCATTAAATAATCTGGCGTTAAAATATATGGCCGTTTCCGCTTAAATTTTGCTAAACACTCCTGAATAATCGCGGCCAATATTACCTGCACTGCAGCACTTGATAATTTATATAGCTCTTCCTGACTACCAACCTGCAGCCAAAATTTAGCCAGCACTTCATGCAGCAAAATACCACGATCACTAGCTGTTAATCCGATGCTCTTCTGTTTAATTGCCTTGGCTCCCAACCTGATCTCCGCAAAGGCCCAAAATGGACAATTACTTTGCAGCTTGAGTACCTTCGACCCGCCTGGCACTGTATTTGGCACTGCGCTAGTTATAGGTAGATGGTAACGCGGTGCTAGCTCATCTGCTATATGTTCCCATTGTTGGGTATATTGCATACCTGATTGCATACCTGGCTGAACATCAGGCTGCATATCTAGCTGTGCGCCTATACCATGACGCACAGCTACCGCAACATCACCAACCAGCTCTTCCGCTGCAACCCGCGGTATATCACGTAACAATGGACTAATACCAGTTTCTGCATTCTCTACCATTTGCGGATAACTAACCACCACTTGCTGCTTGCCACCGCCTAACAGCACTTTGCTCAAATTTTTGGCTACTTTTAACTCACGTTGCGGTGAACTCCGCGGCAAATCGTATTTACGTTGAATTGCAAACGGAATAAACGGGTTTGGCTTTGGCTCTGGTGGCCACACATCTCGCTGCATTCCTAACAACCAAACTTTATCAAATTGCATTCCGGCAGCTTCTAACACCCCCAAAACTTGGATCGGCATTTCTTTCGTCTCTGGCAAAAATGGCGTTCGTGCCGTCAACTTGCTAATAATTTGCCAAGCTTTAGAAAAATCATGTTCACCCAAAATTACATCCAGATGTAAATATTCACCCAACAACATGCGCCAACGGCTAAGCAAATGTTGAGCTACCACGGTATTACTATTATTCCCTGGCCAATTTAAACTAGTTAACAATTCCAATATTACTGCCAACCATGCTTGCGTCGATTGCTGTGGCACTTGCAATTTTGGCATTAAAGCACGCCATTGCCTGTAATACTGCATAAATGCCGCACAACAATTATATTTTCCTGTCAAAATAATTAACTGTGTGTCTAAAAATTGCCAACTAAATTTACCTTCCTGTAATTCGCGCAAGGCAACGTCCAACGCTGCTCTTTCACACAACCCAGTCGAATCGGCAACAAACTCACTGCGCAATAGCTGACTAAATAAATCTAAATCTACAGTATTACTTAAAGCCAACTGCAAAATTAATACCGCAGTATCAATCATGGCATAAGTAGCCATCGGTCTAGGTGCCGAAATATTGTATTTTGGCTCCATGAAAATCTCATCAAAGATGCGTTCAACGTCTTTGCGACATTCATCTAAATTAGGAATAACAATACCTATGTACCGCTCCCCGTTTTGCAATTGCTGCTGGGCCCAATGTGCGGCTAAAGCATACTCATGCTTAGCATCGTCAGCGCCAATTGCAATAGTCTGCTGCAGATCACACATCCCATGTTCCGGCTGTAATTCTCTAACTTTCACCCCCGCCTGTCGCAGAAGCGCAATCAATTTCTGCTGTTGTGGTGCTAACTCTTGAAAGGCATAAAAACCACACGCTTCCGGTAACGCATTAGGCAATGCCGCAAGCGCATTAATTTCTGTTAGCAGCAAACCAACCATGGCATAAAAATCTAAATACCCATTCCTTTGGCACCATTGCTGATAACTTTGTGCCCAGGTTAAAAATGCAGCAGTATCACTATTAAGATTATCTACACTCGGATCCACATAATCCTGCACTTCTGTCAATGATATTTCCCATTGCTGCAACGACTCCCAGGCTTTAAGAACTTGCTCTGCGGTTATTTTAACATTCAACAGCTGCTGACCAATATCAGAACTGTTGATTATTTCTTCCCAGATTAGTTGTTGCTCTAGTGCGGTTAATATTTTATAAGACCACGCATGCACAGTCTGCTGCCATAGCTGCTCTAGCCAAACATTAATTGGATAAATTTTAGGCTCTTCCCAGACAACTTTGCCTAAGGCTTGTTGTTGTAGGTTGTGTTCACGTTGCAGGAAGGTAGTTAGGCGTCGGTTAGGGGTTAGGATTATCATGTGGTTTCTTCAACAGCGTATCATGCGCCATGCGTTTCACCAATGGTCCGATGGTCAAGCCCTGCACCATGATGGAGAACATAACTACGGCATAGGTAATCGCTACGATGATATCATGCTGCGGCCCAGAGATACTCAACGCCAAGGCAATGGAGATGCCTCCTCGTAACCCACCCCAGGTCATAACCATCAATACATCGGGATTAAACTTTCTAAATCTTGACATACAGCCAACCGGGATCACAATACTAATCCAGCGCGCAGCAATTGATATCACAATTGCACCAACTGCGGCCAAGGTAGTATCCATTGTAAATGTAATGCGTAAAAACTCTAACCCAATCAAAACAAATAATATGGCGTTTAACACTTCATCCAATAATTCCCAAAACGCATCTAATTGCTGAATGGTATGCTTCGTCATGCTACCGTTTTTAAGCGAGCTACCAATAATCAACCCGGAAGCAGCCATACAAATCGGCCCAGATACCTTCGCCACCGAATCAGCCAAAGCATAGCCAGCAGTTACAATTGCCAAGGTTAAAATAATCGCGACATCGTAATCATCAATTGTCTTGATTAATTTAGCTGCCAGCCAGCCCATTAAGCTGCCCAGAACTATCCCTCCCAAGCCTTGACGAATAAAGTACAACGAAATTCCCTTAGCTGATACTGCTTCATGAGTACCAGTAGCAATCGCTAAAGTTACAAAAAAGAGTACGATACCCATTCCATCGTTAAATAATGCTTCACCAGCAATTTTCATTTCCAATGACTTGGGTGCATTGGCGGTCTTTAAGATCCCAAGTACTGCAATAGGATCGGTAGGTGAAATCAACGCACCAAATACGAAACAATAATAAAATGGTAAATTGATATCCAACAGCCGCGTTAAACCATACATGGCATAGCCCACTAAAAAAGTAGAACAGGCCACGCTAACTGTAGCTAGCAACGCTACTATGGACTTATGTTTTGCCAACTCCATGGAGTTTACGTGCAGTGAACCAGCGAACAGCAAAAAGCTCAGCATACCTTGCAAGAATGTTTCGTTGAAGCCAATACCTTTCAATAAATTTTGTGCAACCTCATCTATACCCCAGCCAAGACGGCTACCTGCGGCAACTAAAAGGGACAAGCTGAGAGTAATTAAGGTGATACCAATAGATTTAGGTAATTTTATGAAGCGGTAATTAATATAACTAGAAAAGGCGGTAAGCGCGATTAAGATGCCTATTACCTCCTGTGTGCTCACTCTTCCTCCTCATTATTCGCTAAATTGTTATAACTATTTTATGTCCGCTATTGTAACATACAACATCAAAAAATAGTATATAGCCTCTCCGCGCGCGCACAACAATTTGTAATCGACCCCCTTATCTGCCTCGCAAGCTCGGCCTTTTCCCCACAGGGAAAAATTGATTCGCTCCGCTCATTTGTAATCGACCCCCTTATCTGCCTCGCAAGCTCGGCCTTTTCCCCACAGGGAAAAATTGATTCGCTCCGCTCATCGGCGTACTATCATAGCATTTCATTGTTATGTGGGGTTTTCAACATATTATGCATAACCAACAAATAACTTCTATCCTAACTCTACCCCCAAACCATGGCCTAATTGGCCATCGCGGTGTTGCCGGTCTAAGACCAGAGAACACCTTAACAGGATTTCGGCATGCGGCTGAGCTAGGGCTTAACTGGGTGGAATTTGACGTACAGTTAACTAGCTGTGGTGTATGGGTCGTATTTCACGATGCTTCTGTAGAATTATCCCAGAATAAGTTCTCTAGCACGCCAAGTAACAAGTCAACAAAAATAACCAGCCTACCACTCAGCACACTCCGCCAGCTAAATGTTGGCGCAGAATTTAATGGCACTTACTACCCAGCAACCATCCCCACCCTCGCGGAAGTACTTGCGCTAACAACCAGCCTAGGACTACAGAGCAATATCGAGGTTAAGGTTTACCCTGGGGTTGATCCACAATATTACGCCCAAATGCTGACTGAATTTTTACAGACCGTACCGGCGCTACTAACCAAGCCAACCGCGCTAGTCGCAGCGACCAAGCAAACCTCTCTGCAACCATTAGTATCCAGCTTCGATTTAACAGTTTTACAACAGCTACGCGCACTATTGCCACAACAACCACTTGGCTACCTAATAGATAATTTTACTGCAGATACCTGCGCTATTGCTACAGATAATGCTTTCGATACTATTAATTGTGCTGTGCAACATATTACCCAGCAAAATATTCTTGCCGCCAATGCGCTTAACTTACCAGTATTGCTTTACACCGTTAATGACCCAGCAATTGCCAAATATTGGCTAGCTAGTGGTGCAGCAGCAGTATTTACTGATCGACCAGATCTGCTACAACAGATCTAAGGAAATTAATTGCAAGTAGCCATTACCTAGACTAACCTTTTTAATATGGGGTAGTTTACCTACAGCTTAGTTATGTAGCAAACCAAGGTTTAGGCAAGGAATATGGAAAATAAGTCTTACATGATTTCCTTAAAAAATATAGAACAGCCGTATCTTACTAAAGCTAAAGAAAAGCTTTATCTGCGCAATATTAATCTAGATATTGCTTCCGGTGAAATCTTTGGCATTATCGGTAGATCTGGTTCCGGCAAAAGTGCCTTGTTAAAGTGCATTAATTTAATTGAACGCCCAATGACTGGTATGGTGTGCATCGACAAGATGAATTATACCATCATGGTAAAAACAGAATTACGCGAAGCACGACGTAACATTGGAATGGTGCCGCAACAAGTGCAACTAATTTCTAATAAAACTGTTTATAGCAATATTATTTTACCGCTAGAATTTCAAAATTTTTCCAAAGATGAAACCTCTGCTTTAGCCAACCAGATCATGGCGTTAACTGGTTTAGAAGATAAAGCTGGTCTATTTCCACGCCAACTTTCATTGGCTCAGCAGCAACGCTTGTCAATTGCACGCGCAATGGTAACCAAACCTAAAGTTTTACTTTGTGATGAAATCACCTCTGGCCTGGATAATAAGAATACCCAAGCTATCCTCCAGACGTTGAAAGAAATTAATTATGTGATGAAAACTACTATTATTATGATCACCCATGATTTAGAAGTTATTAAAAGTTTATGTGATCGCGTTGGTGTCATGCATCATGGAGAAATAGTAGAACAAACCAATGCCTTTGATTTGTTTGTGGCCCCTAAATCGGAGATTGCTAAAGATTTTATCCGCTCATCTACTAAACTAGAAATGCCTTGGGTATATCGGCGTAAATTAAAGCTACATCCATCCGATAAATGCCATCCGGTAATTCGCATTGTATTTAATGATCTCCTCTCCCCAGAATTAATAATTGGCAAAGCTATAGATAAATATCGGGTAAAAGTATCTATCCTGCAAGCCCATCAAGAGGTGATCCAAAATAAACAAGTTAAAATTTTAATTGCAGAGGTTGAAGGCAGCGCGGAAAATACCCAGCTTACCCAACAATTTCTGCTTTCCAATGGTTTACATGTAGAGGCTATAGGCTATGTTAATGATCATTATTGAAGCCCTAAAAGAAACCACCCTAATGCTATTAATTTCCGGAATATTTACCCTGGTATTGGGCATCCCACTAGGATTCTTGCTGTACGGTACTAACCATAAAAATTTCTTTCACAATCAATTAACGCATTATTTATTACAAGGACCTAGCAGTTTTATTAATTCCATGCCGTATTTAGTAGTTATGGTAGCCTGTTTGCCCATCACTAAATGGTTAATGGCTCATGGGGTGTCTGGAAGTATCGCCGCTGTGATCCCGCTAACCATCGCGGCAGTTCCGCTTTACGGCTTATTAACTTACAAGGCTATTTGTAAATTACCCAGTGAATTGAGTGACACGGCTAAATCTTTGGGCGCTACCCCGTGGCAAGCATTATTCAGTATGTATTTGCCAGAAATATTACCTAATTTAATCCATGGCTTTACTACAACTATGGAATCCTTAATAAGGTATTCAACTATTTCTGGTATATTTGGCGCTGGCGGTTTAGGTTTTTTATTAATCCAAAAAGGTTATTACGATTTTAGTTTACTGTACATAACCATCTGTGCATTATTGTTAGCTGTCCTATTTCAAACCACACGATACATAGGTATACTCGTTACGGATTATACTATCCGCAATTGAACTTAATAAATTAATTAACCTGGTGAACTTGGGGCTTCAGCAACATGAGCAACACTCAAGATCTTATTCTACATGCAACTCACTATCCAATAGCTATTATTGCGGTGGTGATTTTTGTAGTTGCCTATATCTTAGTAATTTTTGAAGAATTTTTGCATTTACGTAAATCCAATCCGGTGATTCTAGCTACCGGATTTATTTGGTTAATAGTAGCCATCATTGCACAACAAAAAGGTGTGCCGGAAATAGCCACGCAAGCTATTCATAACAACATTTTAGAATATGCGGAATTATTTTTATTTTTACTCGTAGCCATGACATATGTAAATACCATGGAAGAACGGCGCGTATTCGATACATTGCGCGGTTGGCTTGTAAATAAAGGTTTAACTTTATACCAGCTCTTTTGGGCCACTGGATTGCTATCCTTCTTTATTTCCCCATTTGCAGATAATTTAACTACTGCCTTGGTTATGTGCGCCACTGTACTAGCTGTAAATAGAACTAATCCTAAATTTATTGCCCCAGCTTGCATTAACATCGTAGTGGCTTCCAATGCCGGTGGTGCCTTCAGTCCTTTTGGCGACATTACGACACTAATGGTCTGGCAAAAGGGGGTATTAGGAACCAGTGAATTTACTAGCCTATTTATCCCAGCCGCAATAAGCTATTTAATTCCGGCCTTTGCTTTATCACTGGTAGTACCAAAAACTAAACCAGCCCCGATTAAAGAAACTATAACCTTAGCTCCAGGCGCTGTTCAAGTTATACTATTGTTTGTCTTGACCATCGCGATTACCACTTGTAGTTATCACTTTTTTAAACTCCCGCCGGTTATTGGCATGATGACTGGATTGGGTTTATTGAAGGCTTACAGCTATTACCTGCGTATCAAGATGCTAAAACGTGGACATCGCAAACTAAATCTACCAGATTTTGGCGCCCCAGATTTTGTCCACCTCGACATTAACAAAAAAATTGAATGCATCGAGTGGGATACGCTGTTGTTTTTCTACGGGATCATTTTATGTTTGGGTGGTTTGGCTACTATTGGTTATTTAGAAGTCATCTCTTTTACCATATATTATGATTTTGGCTCGCATTTTAGTGCCATACATCAGGCAACTCCTGCTAATATTATTGTAGGTTTTTTAGCCGCCATTATTGGCAATATACCAGTTATGTTTGCAGTTCTAACCATGATGCCAGATATGTCACATGGACAATGGCTCTTGGTTACTTTAACCGCTGGTATTGGCGGCAATTTATTATCCATTGGCTCTGCCGCTGGCGTCGCCTTAATGGGGCAATCACGCGGGGTGTATACGTTCTTTGTGCATTTAAAATGGCTATGGGTAATTTTATTGGGCTATGCTGCGGCGATCTGGGCGCATATTTGGTTAAATGCGGATAAGTTTTTGCTACCAATAAATTAATTGTAAACGCCCTAGTATTAATGATCGGTCAGCTGCCAATAAATTAATTGTAAACGCCCTAGTATTAATGATCGGTCATTGGTTGTACCAGTTTCTCGATGGTTTCCCGCGCTCTAAAAATCCTAGAGCGCACAGTACCAACTGGGCAACCCATAATTGCGGCTATTTCGTCGTAAGTTAAATTTTCTACTTCGCGTAGCATAATTGCAGTGCGCAATTCGCGCGGTAAATCTTCAATAACAGTGTATAACAGCTGCTCCATTTCTTGACACATTAACGTCCGCTCTGGCGCGCTATAATCCTTCGAAGTGTTTTTAGCCATAAATTGTTCGACATCAGTAAGCTCAAAATCAACAGCTGGCACTTTACGGCCTTGAGAAATTATATGATTTTTTGCGGTATTAATAGCAATACGATACAGCCAAGTATAAAAACCACTCTCACCCCGAAATTTTTCTAATGATTGGTAGGCTTTTATAAACGTATCTTGAGTAACATCTAGTACTTCACTAGGATCGGATATATAACGGGATACCAATCTAAACACTTTGTATTGATATTTTAACACCAAAGCATCAAAGGCACGTTTATTGCCTTTCTGAACTTCGTGAATTAAGTGTAGATCAACTTTTCTTTCTGACATTCTAGATCGACCCTCTGATAGCCACGGCCAATCCATTAACCAATTTATTAACATAACTAATATAATATATATGTAGCCTATTTATTAGGCTTTATGCGAAATAAAGCGGGAATATTAAAAATATATCGCGCTGCTATACACTGGGTTTATATGCACCAGGGGTGTTTTTACAGGGATCGCGTAACATTAATTCCAGCGGCTAAATAACGATACTCTGCCTCTGGCACAGCATCGCGGGCAATTATAAATGTTTTACTGCGGATTGTTTTACCGTGACTTTTATTATTATGTCTAATATTCTGTTGAATTAGATTTACACTTAATAGGAAATTACTGCGGTAACTGTTCTTCCCAATTTTACCTTTAAAACGTACTTGGCGCTGATCGATAGCATACCAATATTGCTCATTGTACCCAAGCGCGATAATAGCGCGCGGATGGCTGCGTAATATATATAGTTTAATATTCCGCACATAGCTATATATTAACCCACTCAATAATAATATTTTCACTGGCAGCGGCCATGCCAGCATAAATAATGCAATAGAGCTATTCAGGTAAAGCCCCGATAATATAACAAACAGCCATTTAGACGCGCCGAGATAACACATAGATCCGATAATCTTACTCTGCGCACGCTCCCTCTTTAATCCGCTTTTTCGCTAGATAACGCAACACCATGGCTAAATCTTGTAACTCTGGCTGCTCTGGTAAATCGGTTCCCAACAACCAGTTATATAAATCTTGATCTGTAGCCTGCAACAGGCGCACAAAATTTAACTGCTTGTCAGTTGCTAAGCTAGCAAAAACTTCGTCGCAAAATGGTATTAAGATGTGATCTAATTCAAGCATTCCACGCCGGCAAGACCAGCGCACTTTATCTATATTTAACTCCGTATCACATCCCGTATTGTATTTTTCAGCTTCCGTTTGTAACATTTAACTACTCCATTAATATATAGGTACATATCATGATAGCTCCTTGGAAAAATCTATTACAACAGTATGGAGCAATATTTGATCAAAAATCTGCTGATCTGGTAGTAGATTTTGGCCACAACCACAGTGAGGAAGCTAAATTGTGCCAGCGTGGCAATGCCATCATTTCTCTACCATATACGCTAATTGAAGTCACTGGCAATGATGCCAAAAAATTCCTCCAGGGTCAGCTTAGCTGTAACCTAGAAACAATAACCACAGACAGCAGCCTAGGCGCTTACTGCAATATTAAAGGCAGGATCTCCGCCCTCTTCCGCATCTGTCAAGTGCAAGCCCTAGAGCCATCGCAAATTACATATTTACTACGCCTACCTAGTTCTATGGCAACAGCCACTGTAACTGAACTAAAAAAATATGGTGCTTTTTCTAAAGTAAGCATCCGCGCATTGACCGATGATTTGGTCGTCCTAGGTTTAGTGGGTGCGAAGGTGATCAATGCTGTACAGATCGAGCTTAAGTGTGTAGCAGATCACGTTAGAGCTACCAATCACCCTAGCTCTGCATCAGATAACCTTACAACACGCGACTACAACATATGCCTGCAAATCCCTGGAGATATTAATCACGCAGAGTTGTATATCGAACATCAGCAAGCACTTGCTCTATGGCCAAAGTTAACCAAAATTGCTACTCCTTGTAGCGCAAATGCCTGGGAGCTATTAGAGATTATGGCTGGGATCCCAGAAATTTATCCAGAAACCAAAGATGCTATCTTACCGCATTATATCAACCTACCAGCATTAAACGCGGTTAGTTTTACCAAGGGCTGTTATCGCGGGCAAGAGATTATTGCTAGAATGCAGTATCGTGGCAAAATTAAACGGCATCTATATACTGCAAAACTGCAAGGAACAACGCAAAGTATAGGGGATAGCATCTACATACCACAAGCTGCCATTCTAGATTCGGCACTGTTTGATTCCGGGATCGATGAAACTATGTTGGATCCAGCACAAATGCAATCTGTGGGCACTATAATCCGCTTGGCTGCCGATACTGATAATTCCACCATAGCATTGCTGGAATTATCAGATACTGCAACTAATGCCAAGCTAGTGACTAATGATGGGTGCTCCGTAAGTTTAAACAGAGCCAACCAAGGGACTACTATATAACCCATGGGTAGTCAATTATAACCCATGGGTAGTCAATAGATTAACTTATATTATTTGATTCAAACCACCTGCACTTTAAACTATAATAAACATCTATTTTAGGTACCATTGAATATATCAGATATGCAACAATTTAATCGCTACAATCTAAATCGCACCTTGATCAGCATCAAGCCAAATATTTGGGATGTTATTGTGCTAGTTATAGTTCTAGGTATCTTGGCAGCGATAGCCTGGGGTACTAGTCAAATGACTACGCCGTACCAAATTGGCGATCCAATTCAAATATCTTTAGATCCACGTTATCTGCCTAAGTACACGATCAGCACTGTGCTGCGCTTGTTTATCGCCCTAGCCTTCTCCTTATTAGCAACCTTCACCTTAGCGCCACTGGCGGCAAAAAATCGTCATGCAGAGCGCTTTTTATTACCGCTTATCGATATTATGCAATCAATCCCAGTGTTGGGTATGCTTTCCATTACCGTGGTAGGTTTTATTCATTTATTTCCCAATAGTTTGCTTGGTCCTGAATGTGCGGCGATTTTTGCCATCTTTACTTCACAAGTATGGAATATGATTTTAAGTCTCTATCAATCGTTACGTACTATTCCTAAAGATATCCAAGAAGCCGCACAAGTCTATCGCCTATCTGCATGGCAACGTTTCTGGCGCGTAGAACTACCGTACGGCACCCCAAGCTTGTTATGGAATACCATGCTGTCCATGTCCGCAGGCTGGTTTTTTGTAGTGTTATCCGAAGCCATTTCAGTCTCCAACCAAGCTATAACCTTACCTGGTATTGGCTCCTACATAAGCAAAGCCATCCTTGAATCCAACCTGCCAGCTATTGGTTATGCGATCTTAACCATGTTTATTGTGATTTTAATCTACGATCAGTTACTCTTTCGCCCCTTATTAGCCTGGGTCGATAAATTTAAAGCTGAAATTGATGAGGAAGAGCCTTTTATCGAATGCTGGTTTTTTAATATCTTGGCGAAAACCAAATTACTAAAGTTAGGCGAAAATTTATTTTCCATGATTTTAGATAAAATAATCAATGTCCCGAAAATCTCTGCATACCCTGGCTCGAGACTTAACCTTAGACTTAAGCTTAAATTGCCAATGGCGTTAAACAACTTAAATCTTGGCAACATTTTGGCCAAATTTAGCCTGCTATTTTGGAACACTCTAATACTGGTTGGAATAATTGCGGGCTGCATAATGTTAGCTAAGTTTATTCGCGATACAATACACGTAACTGAAATTTTACATGTTGCCATGTTGGGCTTAATAACTGCTATTAAAGTCATTCTACTTATTATAATTGCTTCAATAATATGGATCCCTATCGGCGTTTGGATTGGAATGAGCCGCCAAGCAACCAGATTTTCTCAACCCATAATTCAATTTATAGCGGCTTTTCCTGCCAATCTACTCTACCCAATCGCAGTAATTTTAATCGTCAAGTTTAGCCTGAATAAAAATATATGGACTGCTCCACTGATGATTTTAGGCACTCAGTGGTACATTCTCTTCAATGTGATCGTCGGGAGTGCTAGTATACCGAAAGAAATAAAACTCGCGGCAAAAAATTTTGGTGTGAAAGGCCGTCTCTGGTGGCAGCGCCTAATTTTGCCAGCTATATTTCCGTATTATGCTACCGGTGCTATGACCGCTGCAGGTGGCTGCTGGAATGCTAGTATTGTTGCGGAATTCGTGCAATGGGGTGATCACACTATAATTGCAACTGGACTAGGTAGTTACATCGCCGAATTTACCCGAGTAGGTGATTTTCCTCGGATTGCTCTGGGTATCGCGGTTATGAGTTTATATGTAACGCTATTTAATCGCTTACTGTGGCGTAGATTGTACAATTTGGCCGCAAATAGATTTAGTATGGGTGAGTGAATGAAACATAGCGATAATATTTTAATCAACGCGGATAATGTAAGTAAATCTTTCATTAAAAATGAGGGATCGGAATTTCGCGTCCTAGATTCATTAAATTTTCAAATTCAATCTGGTGAAATAATCGCTTTGCTGGGCAAATCTGGATCTGGTAAATCAACGTTACTGCGCATTATTGCTGGGCTAATTAAACCAAGCTCTGGCACTATCAGCTATCGTGGCGAAAAAGTAACTGAACCACAAGCTGGGATCGCCATGATCTTCCAATCCTTTGCATTACTCCCCTGGCTAACGGTATTACAAAATGTAGAGCTTGGCTTGGAAGCACAAGGAGTTCCGCGCAATATTCGCCGTCAACGTGCTCTACAAGCTATCGATACCATCGGATTAGACGGATTTGAATCGGCATATCCAAAAGAACTATCTGGTGGCATGCGGCAAAGGGTAGGATTTGCCCGCGCACTCGTGGTAGAACCAGAATTATTATTAATGGATGAGCCTTTCTCTGCTCTTGACATTCTAACTGCAGAAAATTTACGTAATGATTTGCTCGATATTTGGCACAGTAAACAAACCAGGATCAAAGGTATCCTTTGTGTCACCCATGATATTGAAGAAGCAATTTTAATGGCCAATCGAATTGTAATTTTTGCCAGCGACCCTGGCCGTATTATTGCAGAAATTCCGGTAGATTTACCCTACCCACGCGATCCAGAGCAACCAAAATTTCATGCTTTGGTTGATGATATATACCTAAAAATGACAACCAGTGAACGTAGACGTATTGCTAAAGCCAGCGCTGCAACTGTTAGTAAGCTTAATTTGCAACAATTAGAGCCCGCAGATTATGCCTACCGCATTCCGGAAGTCGATGTATCTGAACTTAATGGCTTGTTAGAAAGCATGCTATCGCACGAAGTTAATGGTCACATTGATCTCCCAAAATTAGCCGATTCGCTACATCTAGATATTGATAACCTCTTCCCCTTAACCGAAGTACTCGACATGCTCCGCTTTGCTAAAATAACTGAAGGTGAATTAAACTTTACTGATTCTGGCCGCAGCTATGCAACTGCAGATCTGTTGCAACGCAAGCAGTTGTTTGCTTCTCACCTACTGAAACATATTCCTCTAGCGAAGCATATCCGCAAACATTTAGATGCAGCCAGCAGCCAACGGGTAAATGAAACTGTATTCATTGATGAATTAGTAAATTTCTTTAGCCAAGAAGAAACAGAGCGTATTTTAAAGACTATCATCGATTGGGGCAGATATGCCGAAATTTTTGCTTATGACTACGACTCTGGCGATCTAAGTCTAGAAAATCCACAATAATTATTCAGGAGAACATTCGTGCTAGCAGTAGAAAATTTAGCGCAAGCCAAAGCACTTGAACACTATGCGCATAAACATACTCAGCCAGAGCCTAAATTCATGAAAAATTTAGTGCATGAATCCAAAGTATGCACCACGGGTGGCAGTATGTTAACTGGGCGCATAGAAGGTCGCTTATTAAAACTATTAATTACGCTCTGTCGCGCCAAGCATGTCTTGGAAGTTGGAACTTTTACCGGCTATTCAGCTCTCAGTATGGCCGAGGCATTGCCTAATAATGGGACCATCTTAACTTGCGAAGTTAATCCAGACGCCGCCAGGATTGCATTAAAATATTTTCGCCAAAGTCCACATGGTCACAAAATAACCATTGCCAATGGCATAGCACTAAATACTATCCAGACTACCAATGTCATTTGGGATTTTGCCTTTGTCGATGCCGATAAACAAAACTATGATAATTACTATGAAGCTATTTTACCCAAAATCCGCAGTGGTGGCTTAATTGTAATTGATAATGCCCTTTGGGGTGGTGAAGTTCTAGCGCCAGTTTCAGTGCAAGCAAAAGTTATTGCTGGGTTAAACCATAAGATTCGTTTTGATTCTAGGGTAGAGAATGTGTTGTTGCCGGTACGGGATGGGATTAATATTGTTAGGAAAAAATAAATTGTTGCTGCGCAAACATAGAAACGATACACAGTCGTCCCTGTTGTTGATAATAATTACCATTGTATTATTAACCGCAGCAACTGGCGCTAATGCCGAAACACTGGCAGATGAAGCACCAGATGCCGAACAGCAACAAGATCAAACAACCAAAAACAAACCAACCAGCAAAAACAAAAACACCCAAGCCGTCATCCTCAGCGTTAACATTACTGGTGTGGACCCAGCTATGGAGAAATCTCTACTCGCTGCACTAGCCATTAATCGCGCCACGGATGAAGCCAAGCTGTCTGTTTCACGCGTGCGGAATTTGCATGATCGAGCAACCACCCAACTGCTGAATACCCTGGAAGCACTTGGCTTTTACCACGCCAAAGTCCAAGCTGAACTTACCAATCAAAGTACTGCCTGGCATGCAACATATGCTGTCACTTTGGGTAGACCAACCAGGATAGACAAAATCACTCTAGATGTTATTGGCGCTGGCAGAAACCACGCTGAATTAAAAAAACAATTGCTGCTACCTAAGTTACAATTGAATTCTGTTATAACACATCAAAACTATGAACAAAGTAAAGAAGCATTACTTACTACAGCACAGAATTTTGGCTTTTTAAATGTTAAATTTGCCAGTAGCAAAATAAAAATCAATCGCGACAACTATCATGCGGAAATAGAATTAACTTTAGATACCGGCAGACAATATACTTTTGGCAATGTATCTTTTCATGACACCAAATATTCCAATGACCTCCTCAACCGTTTTGTACCCTTTAACTTTAATGAGAATTACACTGCTAACAAATTAAATTTATTTCATAAAAATCTCGCGGATTCCGATCTGTTTAATAAAATCCGTATTGATCCAGAGCCTATATTGGACCACAAACCGAATAATCAAGAAATTCATCCACCAGCACTAAATTCGCAGGTACCCGTCTCAGTGCGCTTGGTAGATAAACCTTTAGATCATTTTACTGGCAGCGTTGGTTACGGTACTGATACCAGTTTCCGCGCTAGCCTAGGTTGGCAACATCGCCGCGTAGAACCCTCCGGGCATAAATTTAATACCGGAATTAGTGTTTCTGGGATCAAAAAACAAATTTTTGGCAGCTATTCAATCCCTGGTCACCATGCGGCAAATGATAAATATGTCGTTAGTTCCAGTATAAGCGAAGGCACATCGCAACAAAAATTTTCCAAGAAAGAAGAAGTCTCTCTGGCTAAAATTAAAAAGATTAACGATTTACAAACTTATTGGACCATCCAATACTTTACTGAACATTTCAAAGTTGTGCCCGACCATACTATGCAGCATAAAAAATATTTGTTACCCTCCGTAAAATCTAGTTGGGTAGAAACACCGGAAGATACCGAGTTACTATTTGGCAAAAAATTAGATCTGATCGCCCTTGGCGGTTTAGACATGTTATTATCTTCAACTAATTTATTACAAGGCCAAGCAACTGGTAAATGGGTAACAAAACTTGCCAGCAACACCAGACTGCTTACCCGGGCTAATTTAGGCTATACCTCCGCCAAAAAATTTAACAACGTCCCATTTAGCTTACGTTTCTTTACTGGTGGTGATAATACGGTCCGTGGATTTGGTTATCGTAGCTTAGGCCCACAAGACGTTGATGCCGAAGGAAATTTGATTGTAGTCGGGGGTAAAAACTTGGTTGAGGCTAGTATTGAGGTAGATCAACGCATTTACCGGGAGCTGTTAGGCGCGGTCTTTATTGATGCTGGTAATGCCATGAACGACTTTAATCTTAATCTGCCTGCTGGTGCTGGGGTTGGATTGCGTTGGGCAACCAAGGTCGGGATGCTAAGAATCGATTTTGCCAAACAAATTCATAAGATCCAAAGTAAAAATATACGTATTCATCTAACTTTCGGCAAGGATTTGTAGTAGAATAAGCATTACAGCAATTGCATATTATACGAAATAAAATTTGCTATGGTATAACTACATGAAAAATAAGCGCATTTTACTTTACCGACTCTCACTCCTTAGCTTTATTCTGCTATTAGGCAGTGCTATGCTTGCAACTACAACTATGGGCTTAAATTCAATTTTATTCGCTGCCAAACTCTTTGCTCCTGGAAAATTAACCTACGCAAAGGCCAATGGCAATTTAATCTTTGGAGCAAAGCTAGAGAAATTAAGCTACGGCCCCACAACTACGGCCATGTCTAAGATTGATACCAAGACCACGACTAAAGATACTCCTAATAAGATAGAGATAGACACAGTAACTTTTAAATTAAACCCAATAGCTTTATTAACCGCTACCCTAGATATAAATGATTTAGCTTTAGCTGACGTTAAAGTGCAGTTAACCAATACCAATATGTCACAAACACTAGCCACGAAACAAAATATCTTAAGCAAAATTACTGGTAAATTTACTCTTAGCCCGCACACTTGGGCTATAAAAATTAATACCTTAACTGGTATTTGGCAAGACTTAACGGTAAATGGTCATGCCGAAGTTAGTGCCGAAAATTCAAATCTAACTATAAAATCTGCTAATCTTGCTGTTGGTAACAATTTTATCGCGATTAACAACAATAATCCTGAACAATTATCCTGGAAAATTCATATTGATGCTCTGCGCGATCTGCATCCAGAAATGCATGGGAAAATCTATGCGCATGGCACCATAGATTTATTTACTGCCACACCAAAAGTACCAACCACACCAGGTACACTGCAAGCTATCTCCGGTACTATCAAAGCCGACAATTTAGTCTTTCGCGATTATGCGTTAAAAACCTTGCTTGCTAGCATGCAATATACCACTGCACCAAACACCCCACTAAACTTAAAACTTAATACGACTGGGTTCACTGCGTATGGAATAGAAATTAATACTTTAAATTGTGCAATTACTGGAACTACTATCAATAGTTTAAATATCAAAAGCAAACATTTACAAAATTGGCAGCTACAATCTGCTAGTCCAATCATTGCCAATGCACACAGCTTAACTTTAGAAAAACTCACTCTGGCTACCATTGATGGCAAAGAAGCTATCTCTGTCGCAGTTAACATTAACCTCGAGGATATTTCCGCGGTAAAATTAACTACCACCCCTTTGCCACTAGTTTGGCTCCAGCAAATCTTACCGGAGGCTGTTAAATTAAATTCATCTGCGCAAATAGCGTTAGAAGCAGACTATAACCATAATAACTCCGAATTAAATTCCAAAGGCAATTTAAGCATAGCTTCTGGGCAGGCTGAGTTTACTGATACTAATCAACAGCTAGATGCCATGGCATTTCAGGGTGGCTCTGCTAACTTTGAATTACAGAACCACAATATCCATCTTGCAGCTAATTTTGCGGCTGATCAAGACAATAATTTAAGTGCTAAGCTACAAATAGACCGTGATCAGCAATTAGATGGCAATATCACCGCTACATTCAATGATCTATCTTGGATTATGCGCCTCTGCCCCGACATAACCAGATTAAAGGGCAATATCTCTGGTGAAACTAATATCTCCGGCAGCTTGCAACAGCCGAGAGTAATAACCAAATTTGAATTGAACAATGGTACCTTACGTATTCCTATCCTAGGAGTTAAAATAAAACCCCTCACCGCCAGCTTAACTTCTACTGACTTAGGAAAATTTTTTCTAACTGCGAATGGCACGATGCGAGATGGTCCAGGAACTTTAAAATTATCCGGATATTTTGAACCATTCAAGCCTGGCATTCCCAACGAATTTGAACTAATTGGCGCTGGCTTTGAATTTGTGCACACCATAACCGCGCAGTTAATTGCAGATGCTAAATTAAAATTGGCATTAAAAAACATTAATACTTTAGCCATTGCTGGTGACATTAAAATTCTTTCTGGTACTATAAATTTAGATGACAATCAAAACGATAAGGATGTTCAAATCTCTTCCGATGTGGTTTTTGTTGACAACTCCCCCGTTCGCACTAAAACTGACTTCAATATCATACCCAATCTAAATTTACGCATCGAAAAAAATGTCCTCTTCAAAGGCTATGGTTTAGACGCTGATATTAGCGGTAAATTAGAAATAACCAAACCAGCACAAAATTTATTGGGCAATGGCCGCGTTAGTTTAAAAACCGGCACTTATAAAATACCGGGTAAAACTTTATATATTTCCCATGGCCGTTTGATATTTCCACCAGGGACTTTATTAAATAACCCTAATTTAGATATTATGATGACCACCAGCAAACCAGGAATGCAAAATATAACTACTGCTAAAAATCAAGAGGTTATTGGTATCTATATTCATGGTACCGCCAGTAAACCAAAACTAGAAAACGCTGGCTTAGTTGGTGATAACCAAGCAGTAAATCAAATTTTAAATGCCACCGGTAGCCCAGTGGTCGACAAAATTCAAGAGAAATTTGCCCTCGAACAATTTGGCGTAGAATCTAACGACGAAAATGATGTTCACCTAGGACCAAACAAATCGTCCATGGCTACTGCACTAGATAATAAAAATTTGGTTATTGGCAAAAAATTAACTGATAAAATTTATCTGCAATATATGAAAAGCTTAATGGATACTAATAACGCCGTGCGCTTAAAATATGCCCTAGATAAAAATTGGGCTGTTGGTGTCGAATCTAACTCCACCGGTAATGGCGCTGATCTTAGCTTTGCGGTACATAAGAATTAAACCCTCAAGGTAACTGCTCACCCCCTCCCTAACTTGACCATTAGCTACACCTTAGTTATCTTAACTATATCTCCGCTCTATTTAAATGGATTTTAATATGTCACTCGCCGACTCCGAACATCGCTACGGCACTATTACTAAATTACTGCACTGGTCTATCGCCCTACTGATTTTATTGCAGTATTTTTGGGTGTATTGGAAACAATATGTACTACCCCAAGGCTCCGCTTTAGGCAGTTTTTTCATTGCCTCGTTACATAAACCACTTGGTAGCGTCACGCTGATACTAGCTGTATGTGCAATTTTATGGCGCTGCTACAACCCCAAGCCAGCTTTCCCGACACATATGCCCACCTGGAAAAGATTTGCGGCGAAAACCACACACAAGCTGCTATATTTAGCCATATTGGTCATGCCCACCTCCGGAATGCTGATGACCAACACCGCTGGTTACGGGGTCAATCTGTTCAATTTATACACCTTGCCAGCACTTATAGCGCCCAATAAAAATTTGAGCCACTTATTCTATGACATCCATGAAATATCTAGTTATATCTTATTAGGGCTGATTATTTTACATTTTCTCGCTGCCATGGAGCACTACTTTATTGAGAAAGATAATGTTTTACAAAGAATTTTGCCATATAGCCACCAATAATAACCTTGCTGGACGGCTGTCTTAGACCTAAAATGTATATATAGACATAAAAAAACAAAGAAAATTTAGCGATCGTGCCGCTAAGTTAGTTGTAACCACAAGTAGGGGCTGCTGCGATGAGTATAATAGACACCGTCACCAAGCGCTATGGTAAAGACCAAATCGAAGAATACACCATTCAGGAATACTTAGAAATTTGTAAAACTGATCCTACCGCCTATGCAACTGCTGCGGAACGCTTACTCACTGCTATTGGTGAACCAGAATTAATCGAAAGTCGACAAGATTCTAGGTTGAGTCGAATTTTTTCCAACCGCGTAATTCGCCGCTATGCGGCCTTTAGCGATTTTTTTGGCATGGAAGAAGCTATTGATAATATCGTTTCCTATTTAAAGCACTCTGGCCAAGGACTCGAAGAAAAGAAACAAGTGTTATATTTGTTAGGCCCAGTAGGTGGTGGTAAATCCTCGTTAGCAGAAAAATTAAAATCCCTAATGCAAAGAACCCCGATTTATGTAATTAAAGGCTCACCGGTATGGGAATCACCCTTGGGGCTATTTGATCCAATTGAAGATGGTAAATTACTGGAAACAGAATACAACATTCCGTTGCGCTATATCCAAACCAATATGTCACCATGGGTGGTAAAGCGCTTGCATGAATTCAATGGTAATATTACGCAATTCAAAGTGCTAAAAATAAAACCATCGATTAGCCAACAAATAGCCATCAGCAAAACTGAGCCTGGTGATGAAAATAATCAGGATATTTCATCCCTGGTTGGTAAATTAGATATCCGCAAATTAGAAGAATTTGCCCAAGATGATCCAGATGCTTACAGCTATTCTGGTGGCTTATGCAAATCTAATCGTGGTGTTTTAGAATTTGTTGAGATGTTTAAAGCCCCAATTAAAGTCTTACACCCACTCTTAACCGCTACGCAAGAAGGTAATTACAACGGTACTGAGCCAATTGGATCTATTCCATTCGATGGCATCGTTATGGCACATTCTAATGAAGCCGAATGGCAAGCATTTAAAAATAACAAACACAATGAAGCTTTTTTAGATCGGGTATATATTGTTAAAGTCCCCTACTGTCTGCGTGTTTCAGATGAAGTTAAAATTTATGAAAAATTATTACAAAATAGCTCGTTGCGAGAAGCACCCTGTGCACCAGGCACATTAAAAATGATGGCACAATTTTCCGTACTATCACGTCTAAAAGAACCAGAGAATTCTAGCATCTTTTCCAAAATGCGAATTTATGACGGCGAAAATTTAAAAGACACCGATCCTAAAGCTAAATCTTACCAAGAATATAAAGATTTTGCTGGCGTAGATGAGGGGATGACCGGCCTATCTACTAGATTTTCCTTTAAAATTTTATCCAAAGTATTTAACTTTGATATTAGCGAAATTGCTGCTAATCCAGTGCATCTATTATATGTATTAGAGCAACAAATTGAACAAGAACAATTTCCGGCAGAAATGCATGATCGCTTTTTATCTTTCATTAAAGGCTTTTTAACTCCGCGTTATGTCGAATTTATTGGTAAAGAAATTCAAACTGCGTATCTAGAATCGTACTCTGAATATGGACAAAACATCTTTGACCGCTATGTTACCTATGCAGATTTCTGGATCCAAGATCAAGAATATCGCGATCCAGATACCGGAGAAAATTTAGATCGCCGCATGCTAAATGAAGAATTAGAAAAAATTGAAAAGCCAGCTGGCATCAGCAACCCTAAAGATTTTCGTAATGAGATTGTTAATTTTGTCCTACGCGCTAGAGCCAATAACCGTGGCAAGAACCCATTATGGACTAGCTACGAAAAATTGCGGGTAGTGATTGAAAAGAAAATGTTCTCTAATACTGAAGATCTACTACCAGTTATTTCTTTTAATGCTAAAGCTTCAATTGATGAGAAAAAGAAGCATGAAGACTTTGTTGCTAGAATGGTGAATAAAGGGTATACCGCCAAGCAAGTGCGCTTGCTATGTGATTGGTACTTACGGGTGCGCAAGTCAGCATAAACACTGAGTAAATCTATGTCGCAATTTATCGATCGCCGTCATAGCAGTCGCCATAAAGGCGCGGTAAATCGCCAGCGCTTTTTCCAACGTTTTAAAAATCAAATTAAAAAATCTGTTTCCGATGCTATAGCCAATCGCAGCATTACTGACATAGAAAATGGCGAAAAAATAAATATTCCCAATCGCGACATTTCTGAGCCACATTTTCATTTTGGTAAAGGTGGCCGACGCAATATTGTCCTATCTGGTAATCACGATTATATACCTGGAGATACGATTAAACGACCACCACCTGCCAACGAAGGCAATAACAGCCAAGCCAGTAACAACGGCGAAGGTCAGGATGACTTTGTGTTTCAAATTTCCCGCGAGGAATTTTTAGAGATCTTTTTTGATGATTTAGAACTACCCAATCTTGTAAAACGACAGATAACCAAAATTCCTAATTATAAACTAGTACGCTCTGGATTTGTCTCCGAGGGTGTTCCTACCAACATCAATCTAGTGCGTTCCTTACGCAGCGCCTTGAGTCGTCGCATTGCAGTTGGCACTACTTACAAAAAACGGCTAAAACAAGCTGAGAATGAACTAGAACTCTTATTAGCCAAGACCAAAATCAATGTTAACCATACACCACCGAACCCCAGAATAATCACTCTCCAAGAGGAAATTAAACTTCTAAAGGCTAAAATACAACGCATCCCATTTATTGACCCATTTGATATTAAATATAACAACCGCGTAAGACAACAGCAACCATCTACCCAAGCAGTTATGTTCTGTTTAATGGATGTATCTGGCTCTATGGATGAAGCTAAAAAGGATATCGCGAAACGCTTTTTTATTTTATTATATTTGTTTCTCTCGCGCAGCTATGAAACTACCGAGCTAGTGTTTATTCGTCATCACACCTCTGCCAAAGAAGTCAATGAACAAGAATTCTTCTACTCACGCGAAACTGGTGGTACGGTAGTTTCTAGCGCGCTAGAATTGATGTACGAGATCATGCAAAAACGTTATCCAGCCAGCGAATGGAACATCTATGGTGCTCAAGCATCGGATGGGGATAATTGGAATAATGACTCCCCGCGCTGCCGCGAGCTCTTAATTAACAACATAATGCCCATGGTACAATATTTTTCTTATGTAGAAATCATGCCTAGACAACATCAAAGTTTATGGGAATCATATGAATCTATAGCCGCTGCCTATAACAATTTTTCTATGCAGCACATTACACATTACAAGGATATATATCCAGTATTTAGAGAATTATTTAAACGCCAACACGATGTGCCAAAATCATGAAAAAATCAACCACCCACCATAAACATAAGAAACAACATGGCTTGATCTCCAAAGCATCAGATTGGGATTTTGAGTTATTAGAAAAATATGATCACGCCTTTGCTGCAGCCGCTGAAAAATTTGGTTTAGATATATACCCAAACCAAATTGAAATTATAACCACCGAAAAAATGATGGATGCGTATTCTTCCACCGGAATGCCATTAGGCTACAATCATTGGTCCTTTGGTAAGCAGCTGTTAACTGTAGAGCAAAGCTATAAACACGGCAATATGGGCTTAGCTTATGAATTAGTTATTAATTCTAATCCTTGCATCTCATATTTATTAGAAGAAAACACTATGACCATGCAAGCCTTGGTAATTGCCCATGCCTGCTATGGCCACAATTCTTTTTTTAAAAACAACTATCTATTTAAAACCTGGACTAGCGCTGATTCAATTATTGATTATCTGGTATTTGCTAAAAATTATGTCGCTGAGTGCGAGGAAAAACATGGGGTAGAGACCGTAGAAGTACTAATAGATGCTTGCCATGCACTCATGAATTATGGGGTCGATCGCTACAAACATCCACCAAAATTATCCCTAACTGAAGAAAAACTACGCCAGCATAATAGATCGGAATATATCCAATCACAGGTAAATGAAATTTGGCGTACTTTGCCCAAAAAATCCAAAAAAACAGACCTCGCCAAGAACACCAGATTCCCACTAGATCCAGAAGAAAATATTTTATATTTTTTAGAAAAAAACGCCCCTTTATTAGAGCCTTGGGAACGAGAAATAATTCGCATTGTACGTAAAATGGCGCAATATTTTTATCCACAACGACAAACTAAAATAATGAATGAAGGCTGGGCTACATTTTGGCACTACACTTTAGTAAACGAAATTTATGATAATGGCCTCGTAAATGATCACTTTATGCTGGAGTTTTTACATGCGCACACCAATGTAATCTCGCAGCCAGCGTTTGACAGCCCTAACTATACCGGGATTAATCCATACACTTTGGGATTCAGTATATTTAGCGATATTCGCCGCATTTGTGAACAGCCAACTGCAGAAGATTGCAAATGGTTTCCGGATATAGTTAATACCGACTGGATGAAAACCTTAGATTTCGCAATGCGCAACTTTAAGGATGAAAGTTTTATCTCTCAATTTCTATCGCCTAAAGTAATGCGTGATCTAAAATTGTTTAGTGTCCTTGATGATGAAGATCACATAGATTTAAGTGTTTCTTACATTCACAATGAAGAAGGCTACCATAAAATTCGCGAATTACTCGCCCAGCAATATAACTTATCCAATAATGAGCCTAATATTCAAGTACACAATGTCGACGTCCGAGGTGATCGCTCTATAACGTTACAATACATTCAGCAAGAACATCGACCATTAGAAACTAAAGATGCTAAAGAAGTACTAAAACACCTATATAAAATTTGGAAATTTACTGCTCGCATGGAAGTAGTCAGCGAAACTGGTGATACCAGCACATTTTATGAATGCCCAGAGCTAGAGAAACCAGTGACCAACACTATATAATTCTTGTATTATCAGCGTAGCTATTTTAAAATAGCCACCAATTTATCTAAATATTGGCTGCAACAAGCATGAATTATACCGGCAATTTACAGAAAATGGCAGTATCTTTGGCAGATACTAGCCAAGTCAACTATACACTAATATTAGGCGCTGAAGCCATACCACTGAACCAATACATAGGCCAAAATATCCAGCTCCGCTACACTGGCAAAATTAACTGTGTCTATTGCGGCAACTTAATTAAAAAAGGCTACCAACAAGGCTACTGTTTTCCATGCACCAAGAAGCTGGCACAGTGCGATTTTTGCATTTTAAAGCCAGAACTTTGTCACTATCATAAAGGCACTTGCCGCGAGCCAGAATGGGGTAAAACCCATTGCATGCAACCGCATATTGTCTATCTAGCCAACACCTCGGGCATTAAAGTCGGGATCACCCGCGAAAGCCAAATTCCTACCCGCTGGCTAGATCAAGGGGCAATCCAAGCTTTGCCTATTATTCGCGTACAGACTAGATACCAATCTGGCTTGTTAGAACAAGAGTTTTCCAAATTAATTGCCGATAAAACTAATTGGCGCAAAATGTTGCAACCAAACATAGAAAAAGTTGATTTGCAACAGCAGCGCAATGATCTATTACCGGAATTAGCGAGCAAAATTCAAAAAATAGCTGGGCAGTTTTCACTGGGTGATATTGAACTCTTAACTGCCGAAGATGTGGTAACGATTGATTACCCAGTGCAACACTATCCAAACAAACTCACTAGCTTAAATTTTGATAAAAACCCTGTTATCAATAGCCAGCTTAATGGTATTAAAGGGCAGTATTTGATTTTTGTCGATGGAGTTATTAATATCCGGAGTTTCAGCGGCTATGAAGTTGAGTTTAGCTCTGAACCCCAAGCAAATAGTTAAAATCATCTGAACACTAACCTAAATCCCAAGCAAGTAATTAATATCACTATTTTGCTCTGGTTTTGGTAGCTCTTCGGTTGGATTTGGCGCTGCAGCCTTGGCCATATATGCAGCAATTTTTTCTGCAACCGCACCAGAGTCTTTCAGCTCCAATAAATTTTTTCGTAAAAATGGCAAGTAAGCTTTACACTGCGACTGTTTTGAAAACCCCATGCGCACTTCCATCGGCGCAGATATGTTTTCTAACAATGCAAAATCATCTTTATTATTTACTAATTTCAGCGCATATTCCAATTGCGCTTTCGAACCTAACATGTAATCAAATTTTTTCTTGCTAATAAAATCTAAAGTAGTATGCAAATCATCCTGCTGGGTAACATACAAATAGCTTTCAACATATTCAGCAAAATCTTTTTCCAAGGTAAAATAACGCGTAATAATTCCGTGCAGACCAATTAAATCATCCCAACGTTTTATATTGCCAGATTTTCCTGCATGCATTAATACCGTAATTGGATCTGGATTATAACCTGGTTCTATAATTTCCAAAAACTCACCTAATTCAGCATTAGGATATAAACTAACCAGAATATCTATATCGCCCAATAATAAACCATGGTAAATACTACGTTTATCGGTAAAATTTAGTTCTTTAACCGGAATGTCTAATTCAGAAAAAATTCCTTTTACTAGGTCAATCCCCACACCAGTAACCACAGTATCAGTTTTGATCGCGTATGGTACCCAATCAGTATCACCGACCACCACCAGCTGTTTACATTTATCCACCGTTGAACTTTGCATGCTATCATCAGGTGAATCAGTGTTGATAGGATTATCTACAGCCAAGACCAAGGCGCTGGGCAATAAACAAATAAATAATATAGCAATAATTCTGCTGAGCACATATCACCAATGAGTTGTAAGTCTCATTTAAGAATAGTCAAAATTGCTCAGGAAAGAAAATAATCAGCTGATTTAACAGCTGATTTAGCATTTTATCTGCGATCCATAGTACTACCTATGGCATTACCAAGAACACCACCAGCAACAGCGCCAAGACCTGCACCTACTGCTGAATGCGTAAGAGCACCACCCGCTACCGCTCCAGCAACACCACCTATCGCAGTGCCAGTAGCCTGATTTCGGCTCATACCTTGACAGCCACCCAATAAACTAGTTGCTACTAGGACGCTTGCTACCATTGTTTTATTCATATTCATATTCATAATGACCTCACAATAATTGTATCCACAATCACCTCAATGTGATCAGTGCCTGTTGGACAGGCATGTGGCGAATAAAGTTCAACAAAGTTCAATGTCACTGAAAAATAAAAATGTATTTTTGCAATGCAAAGATGCAAAGATGCAAAGAATTCAAAAAACATTATATACTTACTCACAGAGTTCCATTAAATAGTTTTTCTAATAATAATTCAGGGGGATTTATGCCAACAAGCACACTACTGCCAAATGATACATTCCGTGAACTATCCGACACACAAAAAAAAACTTGGTTATCCTTTGAAAAAACTCAACATAACTTTAGCCAACAATTAGCCAAAGTGCAGGAACAAGCTTTTTACTTAGAAAAACATCTTGAGAACAAGCTTAAACATATAGTAACCGAAGTGGTATCTATTCCAGCGAGAGGAACTTCAACTGCCATTAATACCGTAGGAACCATGTCACAATATTTAAGTGAAGGACTTTTGATTGTTGCAAACGTATCTAAAGCTTGTACCACAGCTGCAAAATATCTTTCAAAAGCTAATCTACACAGAACTGAAGCTACTAGTTATCTAAATAATGCATTACTTCCGATACTACAAACATCTGGTGGCGCTATTATTGCAGTTGGCAATAAAATGGAAAAACTGGCTGAAACATTACCATCTAAAGTTGGTATGTGTGCAACCATATTTGCCAAGTGTTTTAAAAACATTGGTTATACGATTAAAGGAATGAGTAGCCTTATTAATATTACGGCTAAATTAGATGCTAACTGCATAGCACCTGCACTAGATAAACTAGTTTGCGGCCTGCACCGCAGTACAGAAATGTTTCATTCAGTAGCGGAATCTATTCGTGAATTTAGTAGCGGAATTCATCTGCGCTGCAATACTCTGGCTAACAGAGTTAATGTCAAACCAGATTCTGCTGCCAATAAAAAACTGGATAAAATCGCTTCAGCAACCATGCAGTTAGCAAGTAATTGCTTGTGGTCATTTGTAGGCGGCACTAAAGAATCATCCAACAATGTAGAATCCAAAGTTACATCGGTGGCGAAAAGAAAATTGTAAGTTGTTTGTAGCTATAATTTAGAGCCCAAGGGAGTCAGTGAAATTACAGTGCAAAACTATAAAAAGGTCCCTGAAGTAACCTTACTTTTTTGGATAATTAAAATTATCGCTACGACATTAGGCGAAACCGGTGGCGACATGGTCTCTATGTCAATGGGGCTAGGTTATCTAACCTCAACCTTGATATTTGGGGGAATATTTATTGGATCGGTTATTATTCAAATATTAACAAAACAATTTCACCCCTATATATACTGGCTGACTATTGTTGCCACGACAACTGTTGGCACAACTATGGCGGATTTTGTAGATAGATCTTTAGGTATAGGTTACTTAGGTGGTTCCCTGATTTTATTTACACTTTTGATGAGTTCTTTAACTGTTTGGCGCTTTTCTCTTGGAACTATATCAATTAACTCCGTTACCACTCCTAAAGTAGAAATGTTTTACTGGATAACTATAATGTTTTCACAAACGCTAGGTACTGCGCTTGGCGATTGGACTGCAAGCTCAACACACCTTGGATATAATGGTGCCGGAGTAATTTTTGGTTTACTTTTATCGTTTACTGCAGCTGCGTATTATTTTACTAATATTTCTAGGATCACTTTGTTCTGGATTGCCTTTATTTTAACCAGACCTTTGGGTGCAGTATTAGGTGATTTTATTGATAAGCCTCTTGCTGATGGTGGATTAAATTTAAGTCGTTTTACCATTTCTGCGATTTTGTTATTCTGTATCATGACCTTGGTAATGATATCACGAAGATCTAAGAGAATTAAAAGATATTTCAATTCTTGACATCCTCACCCACCTAAAGGAAGGTGATTCCTAATGATTAGATCATTAGAGGTTCTTGCTTCATCGGAACTGCCCAAGGTTGGTCAATGGCTTGGTTTTCGCCGTAATTACTCCCAGTTGGGAGCTTTTACGGGTTTGAACCAACTCATGCTCCCCAGGTCTCAATGTTCCTCCACAAGCGTAACTTTCCGCATGCCCTGCGGTAGTCCGTTAGGAAAGGTGATCCTAGCAACTTTAGAAGTAGCTAGCAACAGGTATATATTAGCTATTTTCGCTATGATCGCAACAAGGAGTGCCTTACATCCCCTAGCTAAAGCAATGGGTCTTTCGGCACGGTAGGATAAACTGCAATTTAATTAGTTATAAGACCAATATTAATAACGCAGGCATTAATCCAGTTAGTTCCAAAATGGAACAAAAATGGAACATACTGAATTAACCACGCATTTTGCAAGCCGAAAAACTAACAATAATTATTCTAGCAATTTTCGCTATTATACAAAGCATAATCTTTTGCTACTATGTAAACTGTATATTTATGGAGTATTGGCTCATGACTAAAACAGCTAAATCTAATCTAATTATATATAAAGCTAAAAATGGTGAGGTGCAATTAGAAGTAAGATTAACTGATGATAATTTATGGCTATCTCAAGCACAAATTGCCGACCTATTTGGGACAAAAAGACAGGCCATTTCAAAACATCTAAACAATATCTATAAATCAGGAGAATTGCGTGAATATACCATATGTTCCAAAATGGAACACATGCATAAAACAAATCGGGCTTATGAAACAAAATATTACTCGTTAGACGCTGTAATATCTGTCGGCTATAGGGTTAATTCTAAAAAAGCAACTGATTTTAGAATCTGGGCTACAGATGTGCTAAAGAATCACATCATTAATGGATACACAATCAACCGCCATCGTATAAAAGAAAATTATAAACAATTCACAAAAGCAGTAGCAGATGTTAAAAGCTTGCTACCACCTGACTCGAAAGTTGATAGTGCTAGCGTACTTGAATTAATAACTATGTTTGCCGATACCTGGGTATCCCTAGATGCCTACGATAAAGATACGCTCACTACCAGTGGGATCACGAGAAAAAAAGTTACTTTAACCGCAGTTAAGCTTACTACGGCACTGACAAATTTAAAAAGCTCGCTTATTGCCAAAGGTGAAGCCACAGAACTCTTTGGGACTGAGCGCACCAAGGATAGTATCGCTGGCATTGTTGGCAATGTGATGCAATGCTTTGGCAATCAAGATGTTTACGTCAGCGTAGAAGAAAAAGCTGCACATTTGCTGTACTTCATTATCAAGAACCACCCATTTGTAGATGGCAATAAACGCTCTGGTGCCTATGCGTTTATCTGGTTTCTGCAACAGGCTAAGGTCTTGGATGTTTCAAGGATAACGCCACCAGCACTTACCGCGTTGACGCTGCTGATTGCGGAAAGTGATGCTAAGGATAAGGAAAAAATGGTAGGGTTGGTTTGTAATATGTTGGCGAAAAGAACCTCTAAATAATATTTGTTACCTATGCTAACAAATCACTTTTTTAGTTATTGACGAATACAAATGGAATCTCTACACTTAGCAGTGATATGGCCTGCTCCTCTTCGTTGAAAAACGTACGAGCGGGTTTTCTTTTGCCTGCAAATTAATAAGTTGTATGTCCAGTTATCAAAAACCACACCTTACATTTAAAGAACAATTAGACCTACTTAAATCTAGAGGATTATTAGTATCAGATGAAGCTGCGGCATTAGCGTGCTTGAAGAGTATTGGATATTATCGATTAAGCGGATATTGGTATCCTTTTAGAGAATTGATCAAACCCAATAGCATCCAAAATAAACTGCACAAGCCGCAACGTAAAGATACATTTGTGCCAAACTCAAAATTTCAACATGTTGTTGAGCTATATTTGTTTGATAAAAAACTACGCCTTGTATTGCTAGATGCCATCGAAAAAGTGGAAATAGCAATTAGAGTTTCTATTGCGCACCATCTTGGTAAATACGATAGCTTTGCGCATATAAATCCTAAATTCCTGCACGGACATTTTACCAAAAAAATTGACCCTATAACCAAAAAAACAAGGTACGAACAGTGGCTTGATAATCTACAAAAACAAACTAAGCGTTCAAAAGAAGATTTTGTGCAACACTATAACGATAAGTATGGATCACCTCTGCCTATCTGGGTTGCTATAGAATTATGGGATTTCTGTGAATTAATCTCTTCCTTCCCTATAATAACAAATGCAAGTATTGAAAATATGGGATTTCCAGCAGATTGGAAAAAACATAAATTTTGTGGTGACAGCAACAGCAAGAAACTAAACACAACTGTTTCCAAAATGGAAACAGTTCAAATTTAGGTAAACGTAGGCGGATTAAAGCAAAAAAGCAATGTGCAAAATATGCACATTGCAACTCTCTAATAAGCCTAGGTGTTCAAATAACTGTGTCAACAGGACAACCATAGGCGCGGTATTTTAGTCAGTATTGCTACACGCTGCCATTAATTGCTATTTGTTAACTGCTAGTGCCCCATGAGTGTCCCATGGGATAAAAGTAGAAAACTAATAATCATCTTCAATAATTTTGCCAGAACCATCAGGCTGGACTTGCACACGGATCGTGCCAACTGACTTGAAATCTTCAGGGTTAGCAAATTTTCCAGTTTCCTCTAATTCATATTCAAATGCACAGGATCCATATTTTTCTCCTTCAACATCAATGGCATATGCCCATCCTGCATTATCATCGTACGAACGTCCGCGAATAATACATTTTAAGCCATTAAATTTTTTTAAGCGACCTGTAGACTTAACTTGAACGATCTCATAAAAATTAAATTTTGCATCCATATTGAGCTACCTATGCGTTATATGCCCTTTTAAAGAAACGTTTAAATGACGGCAATCTCTTGACGCCCATCCTAAATGTTGCTTTCCTAATTCAGATAATTGTATGTCCCATTCAAAAGCCTCACCAGCGGTTCTTGATGCTCCTTTAGTCCATTGATTGCCAAAGCGATCAATATACCCGCCATTAGGAGTTTTCAATAATGGCATTGTTGGATGATAATCATCACGAGGAACAAACCTTATTCTACCTTCTTGTGGCAATTTAGCAGTTTTAATTCGAGCTGTCGTACTCCAGCCACCTACCGGCCTAACCCCAGCCCCAAACACCTCTAACTCAGCTCCACCACTAAACATCATCGGCTTAGGCCTAGCATGCACCACTGCATTATCTAACACCGTTAAACCACGTTGCACCGTGTTTGCAGCTGTTTTAGAAGCCAACTGTGAACCTCTAGCAAATGGAGCTAATTCAAGAATTGTGCGCACAAATAATAGCTCATCATCTGTAATATTATATTTGGCAACTACTTTAGCAAATATTGGCGTTAATCCTGCAACATCCCTAGCTATTTTAGCTCCTATAACTTGCTTTGTATTATCAATTCCTTGATTTGTGTAATGAGAGCCATTGCGAACTTTAAAACCAAGGTTATGCAACATCTCGCGGAATGCACGCTCCGGTATGCCAGCAACTGCTTTTACTCCAGTATCAGTCAAATCCCCCATAGTCACAAAGCCCCGGTCTAAGGCACCTCTAATACCAGACTCGCGCAAGAACCTACCACCGGAACCTGCCAAAGATTCTCCATCAAGTTTATAATCACAAACTACCTCTATTAAATTCTTAGGCGCAGGCGCTTTAGATTGTGTCGCTTTAGTTTGTACCGTTCCAGAAATAGACGCTTGTGTTGATGCTTGCTTCTGTGCATCTAACAAATTCTTTTGCGCCTCCATAGCCT